>Ga0116193_1001166_pt1 | contig 22558 bp, 15 predicted proteins | sample AD_UKC115_MetaG_FD_89892 | JGI IMG/M metagenome (GOLD analysis project Ga0116193, IMG submission 89892) | Active sludge microbial communities of municipal wastewater-treating anaerobic digesters from Hong Kong - AD_UKC115_MetaG | ecosystem: Engineered > Bioreactor > Anaerobic > Digestate... | reverse complement strand
GGAACGGACCCGAAGGGTCACGATCTTCTTGGGGCCAATCTCCAGTTCCGCCCGGCCCTTTTGCACCGGAATGGCCGGGTCGTTCTCCGGCTCCGTCTCTTCCATCGTGCAACGCGAGAGGGATGTCACGGCAAAACCGAACCGCAGAACAACCCGCTCCGGTCGCGTTCCGGGATTGTATAGCCGAACGATCCAGCCTTGGCCATCCTCGGCGGGCTTCATGGCGGACAAGGCCACCTGTCCGCCATCCATTTCCATGATTCCATGGCATCCCGGCAGGTCACCTTCGGGGTTGGCGCCGGCCTGGCACGGTTGCAGGGGAGTAACCATGGCCTCGGCCACGTTCAGGACCTCCCCCGTGAACGTGTCGCCACCGTGGGGATACAGCAACCACCGGTATTCATGCTGCCCAGGGCACTGGGAAAGCCCCATTTCAGGATGGGGATCCCACCGCTTGCTCACCGTCGTCAGGTTCACCTCGTAGGCCCTGAGCAGGGTCACGGCCAGGGACCGGTCCCGACCCTGGGTCACCTCGTACTCCCGCAGTCCCGGCGACAGGAACGCCAGGCCCACCCTGCCGTCGTTCACGTCCACGAACCGCTGCATCGGAAAGGTCACCCCCTGGCGCCCCATCCACGGACTGCCCTCTCCGAACAGGACTTCACGCTCAACTATGTCGAACGCCGTCTCCGCGTGACATGTCCGCGTGTTGAGTTCCGTGGGAAAAATCACCCGGAGCCGGTGATCCCGCGCGGGGTTGCTGAACCGGCAGGTCACCTCCAGGTACGGTGCCCCCCGACGCAGCGTGTACGTGGTCACGAGGGGCATCGGCAGCAGGTGACCCGACCGCGAGGCGTTGTTGCCTACCCCGTCCAGCCGACGCCACGGATCGCCTCCGTTTTCCACCAGGCATTCCGGCACCATCAGGGTCTGGCTCACGCTGATCCGTCCCAGCAGCGGGCCGTTTTCCAGCGTGGCGATGGTCGCCGGAAATCCCCGGCTGTCGATGGCCGCGTCGTGGGCCGGCGCGTGATGCATCCACGCGTGCCCCGCTTCGCCGTCATCGACGTAATAATTCAACTCGCCGTACACCTGGCCCGTTTCCAGGTGCGTCAGGCATACCGTGCCGTTGTCGTTGATCCGCGCGCGGATCAGCCCGTTATCCAGTTCCCGGTTGACGGCAATGGGCGCGCCCGAGGCAAAGGCCGGGCCCCGTCTCACCCGGAACGTCTTCCACCCCATCCCCGGCACCGATTCCGCCGGAAAGCACGCGTGAAACCGCTCCGCCTTCATCATCATCGGCGCGTCGTCCGGGTGATTCACGATCACGTGCTTAGACAACCGGCCGTTGCACTGCACCGGAATCCGCGCGCCGGATTCCGGATCCTCCAGCGTGAATTCTTCGTGACCACCCGTCCACGGCAGGTCCACCACGCATTCGACCACTTCCGACCGCGCGCGCGGCAACGGATTGAACACGCTCAGGACCACGTCTTCATCATCTCCCGGAACGCGAATACGCCGGTGCAGGGCCGCCAGCGCGTCATCCGTCACCGCCTCGGCAATGTGTTCCGTCTGGCGCGCCCGGGACAGCACATCCTCTTCGATCGCGTCCACGCCCGACCCGGAAATGCTGTCGTGCGCGTGACACCGCAGCAGTTCCTTCCACGCGAGTTCCATCACGCCGTGGGGATAGGCCATGCCCGTCACCAGCGACGCCGCCGCCAGCGCGGGTTCCGCCAGCCGCTGCAGCGTCCATTCCGCCCGTGAACACGTCCATTTCATCCGTGCCCGACTGCTCAGCACGTCACTGTACAGGTGAATGATCAACGGCATGGGTTTCGGCGTTCGCCGTTCCCCGCGCAGCACGGGCAGGCGATCCCGGTCCGCCTCGGCAAGAACCCCGGCGATCAGGTCCGGGTAATGCCCATGCCGCACGATAACGCCAGGCAGGGCCTCGGCAATCTGGCGGACCATGTCCGGTTCCCGCTCGTCAGGAAGGCTGCTGTCATGGCCCATCATGAACGCCAGGTGCCGGGTGGCCGCCGCGTTTTTCTCCCGCGCGTACAGGGCCTTGGCCCGATCCCGCAACACGTCCGGATCCAGTTCCACCCGCGGACGCAACAGCCACATGTGCCCGCTCGCCCGGTCCGGCGTCGACCGCCGAAACGGCAACCCACCCCCCCGCCAATGGTACTCACGATCCTCGGGACCCTTACCATAGCGCGCCGGACGGTACACCTGATGATAAAAGTTATACCGCGCCCCCGTGCTCATCCGGCTGGCCAGTAACCGCGTGCCGTCTGCCCCTTCCAGGATAAACTCGATCGCCGCCTCGTCATCGTTCACGCCGTGGTAGAACAGGATCGTCCCGATCCCGAACCCCGCGTACAACTGGGCCATCTGCGAGTTCTGCCCATAGGAAAAGGGCGTGTGACCGATCTTCATCACGCCACCGAACCGTCGCCCCACGCGATGCCCCATCAGCAGGTTGCGGACCAGCGACTCCCCGTTGACTTCAAACCCTTCCGGGCAGGTGTACCACGGCCCGATCAGCAGGCGCTGCTCCCGAACGGCCCGTTCCACGGCCTCCCGTTTCTCCGGGCGGATTTCAAGGTAATCTTCCAGGGGAGCCACCTGGCCGTCCAGCACGAACGACCGGTAATCCGGTCGCGTTTCCAGGATTTCCAGTAAGCGGTCCAGCAGTTCCACCAGCATCAGTCGCGTCCGCTGGTAATCGAAAAGCCATTCCCGGTCCCAATGGGTGTTCGCGATCAGGTAAACAACGTCTTCCCGGCGGTTTGTCGGCTCCATGATCCATCCCTTTCCACGCGAATCAGGCCGGCATTGTACCAGAACCCGCGAGCGCCCCCGCGCTTCGTCTCCACGGGTTTCTGGTAAAATACCCCCATCCTTACCCGCGCGAACGCGAACCACAGGAACCGGGCGACATGCTGCGCTTCGCTCTGCTCGCCAGCGGAAGCAAGGGAAACGCTACCCTGATTTCCGACGGCGAAACCCATATCCTTCAGGACGCCGGGATATCCCGCAAGCGCCTGGAAGAACGGCTGCGCCTGCTGGGGGTCGCGCCTGAAAACCTCGCGGCCGTCCTCGTTACCCATGAACACAGTGACCATGTCCGGGGACTGCCCCTGCTTGCCCGCGCGTACGACATCCCCGTGTACGCCACCGGCCCCACCGCCCGCGAACTGGCGCTCCAGGACAACCACCGCGTTGTTACCTTCAGCGCGGGGGATGCCCTGGCCTTCGGAAATATCCGCGTCCAGAGTTATTCCGTCTCCCACGACGCCATCGATCCCGTCAACTACACCTATGCATCGGTCTCCGGCGCGAAACTCGGCTTCGCCACCGACCTCGGCCACCCCTGCAAACTCACCCTCGCCCGCCTGGCCGGTGCCCATGCCATCATTGTTGAATCCAACTACTGTCCCCACATGCTCCGCCGGGGACCTTACCCCCCCTTCCTGCAGCAGCGCATTCGTGGCCGCCAGGGACACCTCTCCAACGACGATGCCATGGCGCTGCTGGAAACCCTGCGGCACGACAGGTTGCGCCTTGCCGTCCTGGTCCACGTGAGCGAACACAACAATGATCCAGCCCTGGTCCACGAAAATGTCTCCAGGATTTTCGCGGGCACCTCCGTGCGCGTCGTGGTCGCCCCCCCAGAGGGCTTAACCGAGTGGTTCGAGGTATTGCCGTGACTTCCCCTTCTGAAGTTCCGGATTTCGCCAGGCTCAAAGCCATCATCGAACGTTTCCGTCTCGTCACGGGCCCCCCCATCGCGCTGCACAGGGGAGAGCCCTCTCGCCAGCACCTCGTGATCGGTACGTCCCCCTGCGCCGCCTGCGCCTTTATCAACGGGTTTCCCGCTGGAGCGCGCGCCTGTGCCCGGTCCAGGGCCAACGCCTTCGCCATTGTCCGCGACACCAGCCAGCCCGTCGCCTTCGTCTGTCACCTCGGATTCGGATGCGCGACCGCTGCCGTTCCCGGCGCACGCGATCACTGGGTAACCATCGGCCCCTTCATTCCCGAAGCCGCCGCGGAATCCCTCGAGTTCACCGTCCGCCGCGGGCTTCAGGCCGTGGCCCTGCCCGACGCACTGGAAGGTCCCCTCCCATTCACGCTGGCCGATATCACCGCCCGTCCACCCCAATCCATGGCGGAGGCCGCGCTATGGGTCGCCGAATCCATTACCGCGCTGATCCCCGCCTCTCCGGGAACCACGGCAACAGGACCGATCCAGGAAACCGAACCGGGCACCCCAGGTTTTACGCCCGCGCCGGACCGACGGGTCCGGGTAGGCCGACCCGTTGAAGACGCCCGCGAAATCCCCGCCGCGGGGCTTGAATTCCCCCGCCTTCCCGTCTCCAGGGCGGTACCGGTACTCTGGCTGGCCGGCGGATCTCGCTCCCGGGCCTTGGACGCGTGGCAGCGTCGCGTCCGCGAACAGGCCCGACTGGCCGGACGGGCTCGGCCAGACTGGCATACTCTCCTTGAAATCACGGCGGACGTGCTGGAAGGTTGCGACCGCCTCGGCGCCCAGACCGCGCCGGCCTGGGATGCCCTGGCCACCCTGCGCGAAGAAGTCGAAACAGATCCCTCGAGCGCGCCTGAGGAAACGTGGTGCCACGCGATCTTCCGCGAGATCCGCTGGCCAGCCGATTCGCGCCATCAATTCAGAATGCTTTGCGCGCGCTGGCTGGAAGAGATACGGAACGGCGATCCGGACCTTTCAGCCGCCGCGCGGACCCTCGGTATACCCCCCGCGACGTTGTCGATCCGACTCCGGAAGACGATTGGCCTTACTTACAGCGGTTGCCGGTCCGCCCTGCGCCTGGAACTGGCCCGCCGGGAACTGGAATCCTCCGACAAGCCCATCCGCCTGGTAGCCGAAGCCGTGGGACTGTCCGATCCGGCCAACCTCCACCGGCTTTTCCGACGCCACGGTTTACCGGCACCGGGGCTATACCGCTGGCTGACGCGAGCGCCAAGCCGAAAATCGTGAGGAACCTATTATGCCCATCCAGATATCATGGTTAACCCGGATAAAACAATGGTGGTTGCGCTTGCGCTGTCCCACCGAGTTCCTCTGTGACAACTGCCGGTATGATCACCCATCCGCCTGTCGCCGCCCTGAACGCCCAAACGCCTCCCGCTGCCCCGATTACCGTCCAAGGTAATACTTCTTTGCCCACGTTTATTCGGAACAGGCATCCGGTCTTTACAGCACAAAGACCATTAGAAGCGCATACAAATCCAACAGGGGTTGGACCATCGGGTTGTTTTTCCAGGTTCCCCAAAAACGGAGTGCCTTCCGGCAGCAGGAGAAACTTTCCGTTTTTTTTAAGTTTCTCTCTCCTGGTCAAATGGGTTTATTGTATTCTCACGCCAGATCAGGATAAGATTACGGACAGTTGTACAGGGTGTAGGCCCCCATCAATAGGTCGGTTGTGACGACAAAGGAAAAGCGTATGGACACCAACAACTCAGGCACCCCCACCACCAAGTCCAGCAATAGCAGACTGTTACCGGTACTGCTGGTTCTGCTGGCGGCCCTTGCGGGCGCGTTGTACTGGTTCTACTTCGGCGGCGGAGCCATGAAACAGCCGGAAATCACCATCGTCAGCAAAAAGAAGGCGGAATCCGCCCAGCAGGCCCCTGCGCCACCCAAGCCGGCTCCCCTGCCGGCGGTAACCGACCCGGAACCTTCCGCGGCACAGAAGGCTGAACTGGAAAAAGGTCGCGGTATCGTCCCGGCTACCTTGCCGGCTCTCGCCCTGGCACCCGATTCGGCCCATGTGGCCGTGGCCATTCCGCCCGTGGCAAACGTTCTCGACCAGTGGATTCCAGTGGTGCAGAGAATATTCAAAAACGACGTCGATGTCCGCGCGGAAATCGATAAGCAGGTAAGAAGCGCGTGCGGATTCCTCGGTGCCGCTCCAGACGGTGACGCCGTCGCGTCATTGCGGAGTATTGGCCTGGACACCGCCCGGCCCGCCGGGCTGTTCCTGGAACCCCAGGAAGCCTTGCGGGATTTCCTCAAAACCGCCGCGGCGACCAGGCCTGACAACCCGGTCGAACTCCAGGCGCCGCCCTTGAACGACCTGTTCGCTTTCTCCGTGGCGCTGCCCGTGTCCGACAAGGCCAGGGTGGAGCAACTGCTGCAGATGGCCCAGGCCTTTCTCGGTGGTGGCGCCGCCCCGGCACAGGAAACGGTGGACGAATTCTCGATCACGATCCTGCCCGGAATAGGTGCCTACTGCCTGACGGACCAGTGGGCCGTCGTGGGCAACAGCGACAAGCTGGTGAAAGAAACCGTAGCCCGGTTCAAGGCTCCCCGCCAGACCCGCTACGGTTCCGAAGCCTGTCCCGCGTTTGATGCCAACGAGGTGACATTGCAGTTTTTCATGGGCCGGGCCTTTTCGTTTTTCCGGGATCTGGCCGAGGTGGCCGTCGCGAATCAGCCCAGTCTGAAACCCCTGATCGAAGCGCAACTCAAGGATGCCGAGGCCATGTTCCCGGCGGGTGACGCGGATGATCCCGCCTTGTACACGTTCTCCCTGACTGGTGAAAGGCTCGAACTGCGCGGTCGCGTGGACACCGCCGCCCACAAGGGCCTGCTGGAGCAGATGGGCGTGCCTCAGGCCATGGATCTCGCGCGTAAACTCCCCGAGAACACGGGCATGCTCTTCGCGCTCAGCGTAACCCAGAACTTCAAGCAGCAGTTGAGCAACTCCGTCAAGCAGGCCGCGTCTAATCTTCCTCCCGACGCCCGGGACAGGGACAAGAAAGTCGCCCAGCAGGCTTCCACCTACGTGGACCAGGCCATGGGTGCCCTGGGCTCCCAGTTCGCCGGCGGCATCGCTGGCGTCACGGCCAATGGACTGCCCGCCATATACATCCTCCTGGAAAGCAACAATCCCATTCTGCCCCAGTTGCTCATGGGACTGGCAGGGGTCACCATGGTAGAGGATCTTGGCGAAGGCGTCCAGATCCAGAAGGTGAACCGCCCCCTTCCGCTGGGGCTCGAAGTCTACGGGACCATGGTCAATAAGGCTTTCCTGGTATCCACCGATCTGGATGGCCTGAAAGCCCTGGTCGACCGCGTGAAAAACAACGCGACCACCCAGGTGTTCGAAAAGTTTGAGCCTCCCGTGGACCCGGATACGCCCCGGTTCCTGCTGATCGCCATCAAGCCCCAACTCTACCTGGACACCGTCATGCCCATGCTGAAACAACTCCTGCCGCCTTCCACCACCCTGGACATCGCCAACGACGTCATGATCGAGGTGGCGCGGCTGGTGCGCGACCTGCGTTTCCTCGCCGAAATGAACGGTACGTGGTTTGAAAACCGCGTCGTCCTGAACCTCAATCCAAACGTACAATGAAAACAACGTGAAACAGGAGAATCTGACCATGAAGCAACTGATTGTGCCCGTCACGATGATAGCCTTGCTGGCTCTGGCCGGTTGCGCCGGCGTCAAGGGACCCAGTGACCTGGACCTCGTCAAGCAGACCTGCGACGCGTGGGGAAAAGCCCTCGTCGCCAAGGATGTCCAGGGGGTTCTGGCCACCATGAGCGAGGATTTCTCCTCTTCCCAGGTGGCCAGCCGTGAGGCCCTGGGCGAACTGCTCCAGGACGCCATCGACTCCGGTTACCTGGAAGAAGCCGAGGTATCCTTTACCCAGGCGCAATACACCGCTGAACAGGACGGTACCTACACCGTCTACCCCGTTGACCTCGCCAGCGCGGCCGGGGCCGTTTCCGCAGAACTCAAGCTCAAGAAGGTCGACAAAAAGTGGCTGATCAGCGGCCTTGAGGTGGACGGCCTCTGAGGCGTTCCACGGGGTAACCAGTGCTATCGTGGGATTCAGGGACAGCCCGGGATTCACAGGAGTTCCGGGCTGTTCATGGTTATAACGGGATTACGCGGCCATGAAAATCGGCGTCATCGGAACGGGATACCAGGGACTCGTCACGGGCACCTGCCTGGCGGAAAATGGCCACCAGGTCCTCTGCATGGACCGGGACTCGGAACGGATCGCCCGGCTGAACCGTGGCGAACTGCCCCTGCATGAACCCGGCCTCGAGGAACTGGTGATCCGCAACATGGAGGAAGAACGGCTGCGGTTCACCGACTCCCTGGACGCGGTCACCGACGATTGCCTCATGGTCTTCCTGTGCGTCGGGGCGCCGGTCGATCCCGACGGACGCGTGGATACCAGCCGGGTCCTCGACGTGTCCCGGGCCATCGCCCGACATACCCCCGCCTACCGCATCATCGTCAACAAGACCACCTGCCCTCCAGGTACCGCGGACCGGATTGAAGCCATCTTCCGAGAAACCGCTTCCCATCCCGTGGATGTCGTCGTCAACCCTGACTTCATGAAAGAAGGCTCCGCCGTGGACGACTTTCTCCGGCCGGACCGTGTCGTCGTGGGCAGCGGGGACGTGCGCGTCATCGAAATGTTTCGGGAACTCTACCGGCCTTTCCTACGCACCGGAAAGCCTTTCCTCGCCATGTCACGCCGCGACGCGGAAATGGTCAAGTACGCCAATAACCTCATGCTGGCCGCGCGCATCTCGGTCATGAACCAGTTGGCCGACCTCTGCGAAGCCCTCGGATGTGATATCGACCAGGTTCGCGAAGCGGTCGGCGCGGATGCCCGGATCGGCCCCATGTTCCTGTTTCCCGGGCTCGGCTTCGGTGGCATGGGGCTCCCCAGGGACGTCGCCACCTGCGCCGGACTGGCCCGAGAACGGGGCATTCCCTCGGGACTCCTGGAAAGTATCCTCGAAGTCAATCGCTACCGCCGGGAACGGTTTCTCCAGGTCATCCTGGACCACTTCGGCGGTGACGTAACCGGAAAACATTTCGCCTTCTGGGGTGCCGCCTTCAAACCCCGCACCGACGACCTGCGCGGCGCGCCGGCCCTGGACCTCATCGCCGCCCTGGTTGGGCGGGACGCTACCGTCCGGCTCTATGATCCAGTCGCGGGGCCCAAGCTCGCCAGCCGGTTTGAAAAGGGGGTTGAATTGGCCCGAAAGGTGTACGAAGCCCTCGAAAACGCGGACGCCCTCGTGATCACCACCGAGTGGAACGAATTCCGACGTCCCGATTACGAGCGGATGGCCTCCCTCATGCGCCGCCCCGTCATTTTCGATGGTCGTAACCTGTTCACGCCTTCCGTCATCGCCAAAGCCGGCTTCTGGTACTACAGCGTGGGCCGCCCCCCCGCCAGGCCGGAAAGCGTCTGACCCCGGCACAGGAAAAGGAGCATCAGCATGACATTGGCCCTGAGTTCGGAATACGTCGGCCGGGAAAGCCGTCCGTTGCGCCTCACCGTAACCGCCCGGCAGATCATGAATTACGCCTTCGCCGTGGACGATCCCAATCCGCGGTATCTCGACGACACCCGCCCCGGGGGCATCGTCGCGCCGCCCATGCTCGCCACGGCCCTCACGTGGAAAATATCCGCCAATTTCGGCCACTACTGGGACAGCGCGGGGTTTCCCGCCGAAGTCCTGGCACGGCAGGTCCATTACAGCGAACAGATCCACTGGTACCGATGCATGGTTCCCGGCGATGAACTGGAGATCACGGGAACCGTTCAGGCCATCGTCCCCCATCGCGCGGGCACCCACCTCGTCATGCGATACACCGCGCGGGATGCCGCGGGAGAAACCGTGTTCGTCGAATCCATCGGCGGCTTGCTGCGGGGCGTGCGATGCCAGGACGAGGGGCGTGGCGATCCCGGGACTTTCCCTGAGGCGGCTTCATCCCCCGACCTCGAGCCTTCGTGGGAACGCGCAATCTATATCGATCCATGGGCCCCTTACCGTTACGATGCCGGGGCGGATATATATTTCCCCATTCATACTTCTCCGTCCTTTGCCCGCTCGGTATCCCTGCCGGGCATCATCTACCAAGGCGCGGCTACCCTGTCCCTCGCCCTGCGGGATATCGTCAACCGGGAAGCCGATGGCGATCCAGGACGGCTTCGGACGGCGGCATGCCTGTTTACCGCCATGGTCCGGCCCGCGTCCCTGGTCACGCTCAGGGTCTACCCGAAGAACCCGGAAACCGCCGATGGCTCCGTTGGGTTCGTCGTGCTGAACCAGCAGCGGAAGGAAGCCCTCCGTTGCGGTCGCGTCACGCTCAGTCCAGCCTGACGCGTCGTTTTGCTGCCCTGGGCCCAATGGTATAAAGTAGTTGCGCGCGCGGGATCTGCATATGCCGATCCCAGGACGGGTGGAGACGCGTAATGACCGCTGACGATTCCATTGGATCGATCCGGCTGATCGGAGAAGCGGTGTCCCGGTGGGCTGCCCTGTGTCCCGAACGGGAAGCCGTCGTCGACGGCTCTATCCGCCTTTCCTGGCGTCAACTGGATGAATCGGTACGGCGTCTGGCCGCGGTCATGCGGAAAGCCGGCGTGGGACCAGGAGATTGTGTTGCCCAGATTGCCCCGCCATGCGCGGCCTTTCCGATCACCTGGCTGGCGGCGGCCCGGATCGGTGCCTTCTGGGGTGGGTTCTCTCCCCGGTACGCGTCCGACGAACTGCGCGCGATGCTTGAAGATTGCGCCCCCGCCGTACTCATCGCCGACCTGTCCGCGCCCTGCGGACTGGATCCGGATACGTACGACGCCCTGAGCGATGTCTCCGAAAACCTGCTGCTCCGGTTGACCCTGGGGGCGGGAGAACAATCGGATGATCCCGATTTCTGGGAAACCATCGAAAGGGAGGCCGACGGGATTACCACGGATGCCGGAAATCCCGATGCCGAAGACCCCGAAGCCCCGGCCCTGTTGCTGTATACCTCGGGGTCCACGGGACGGCCCCTTGGTGTCCTTCATTCCCATCGCTCGATTCTGGCCAGCGCTTCACGCGAGGCCGCTCGATTCGGCATCGACTCCAGCGCCCGTTTCCTGCTGCATTTCCCCATCAATCATGTCGCGGCGGATGTCGAAATTGGCTACTGCGCGCTGCTTGCCGGCGGGACCCTGGTCATCCGCCCGAAATTTTCCGCCGCCGACGTCATGGAAACCATTCAGGCCGAAAACGTAACCGCGCTGGGACAGATCCCCGCCATGTATGCCATGCTTTTCGCCGATCCCGCGTATGATCCGGAACGGTTCCGCGGCGCGCGTAAACTCATTTACGGGGGGGATATCATGTCCCAGGGGCTCCTGGATAACCTTGCCGCGCTGGCCAGGCGGATCGGCGCGGACATCCTTACCGGCTATGGCCTTTCTGAATTCGCGGGGTTCGTGTCCGCTTCCCAGCCCGGCGACACGCACTACCCGGGCTTCGCCGGTCGCCCTCACCCCGACTGCGAAATCCGCGTTGTCGATGAATCCGGTCACCCCCTTCGGGACGGTGAAGCAGGAGAAATCCTGCTGCGCGGACCTTCCCGGATGCTGGGATATCTCAACCAGCCAGGCATTACCCGCGCGCGAATAGACGCCGAGGGATGGTTCCATACGGGGGATATGGGTCTCCTCCGAAAGGGGATCCTGGAAATCCGGGGACGCCGTTCCGGAATGTTCAAATCCGGCGGCGAGAACGTGTTTCCCTCCGAAATCGAGTTGGTGCTCGAGGCGCATCCCGCCGTGCTGGCTGCTGCCGTCATGGCCGTCCCGGACCCCGTTTACGGGGAAGTGGCCCACGCTTTCGTGGTGCCCGTGCCCGGAACTGGTCTTTCGGAGGAAGGACTCCGGTCCTACTGTGCCGCGCGGCTGACCCATTTCAAGATTCCCCGCCGGTTCGACTTTCGGGATCGCCTGCCCCTGCTTTCCAGCGGAAAAGTGGACCGCGTTGCCCTCAAGGCCCTGGTCTCTCGCTTTTCCGGGGAGCCCGCGCCGTGACGGATGCCGCCGGAACGGGCATTCCAGAATCGCTGGTTCGCGCTCTTACCACTGCCGCCGGGATGATTCCCAATCCGGACGCGAAGATCCTTTGCCTGGGATCGCGCGCCGTGGAAACCGCGCTCCTGCTGAAACGGAAATACCCCTCCGCCACCGTGTGGGCCCGGCCGGACTATCCAGAACCGTGGCGCGCCGTTTCTACCATGCTGGATGACCTGCTGGAGAGCCCGGGCCTGGACGCGGCCATTTCGCCGGACACGCTGGTCTTCACGGGCGCCACCGCGTCCTTCCGGAGCATGATTGAGAACGAAGGGATACCCGTGTCATGCCTAGACGTGCTGGCCATCGTGAGCCCTGACCCGCCGGAACTGCCGGGATCCTGGATCCCGGCGCGCGCGGAATCCAGCGCCACCTGGCATCTGAACCTCTGGCTCACCGCTGATCCCCTGCCTGAGACCCGAGCATTGCGCCTGGTCGAGGCCGGAAGGAACGGCGACGCCCTGCGCCTGTTGCGGCTGATCCATATCCCGGCCGTCCCGGAAATACAGGCACTCCGGGAACGGATCATACTGACCTGCCTGCGCGAAATGACCGCGCGGGGCGAAATATATCCGCCACTCGCACTCGGCATCGCCCAGCGTCGATGGTTCTGCCTGCTCGCCCTGGAAGGAGAAACCGAAAACGAGTTCCGCCTGATGGCGGAACTCTGGCACCAGGCGGGAGAACCGGAAAACGCCCTGAAACATCTCTCGCTGATCGCGCCAGACCTGCCCTTGCCTCCCCGCGCTGCCGGCGCGCCAGACATCGGAAACACCGCGCGTCCGGACACGCCTCCCCCGTGGCCGCGGCGGGTGTTGTTCCTGCTGCCCCGACGCGCCCACTACGGCCTGGACGTACTATATGAAGGTCTGTGCGATGCGCTGGGCGACGCCAACGTGGTGGACTATCCCAGAAAACCCACGCTCCATGGCGCCAGGGATCCCCAACTGGCCAACTATCCCTGCCAGATCGACCGGGGCGCGGCACCCATTCCCTTTGACGACCTGCTGGAACAGGTCCGGTCCCGGCGATTCGACCTTATTTTCCAGGGTATCCTGGAAACGGATGAATGGATCCCCGAAGCGGGGGAACTGTTGCGGGCGGCAAGCGGCCACACCCCGATCGCGCTCGTCGACGCCATGGACGAAATGGACGACTTCCGGGAAATGGCCTCGATCATAACCGGCGAATCGGCATATCTGGCCTATCTGAAACGGGAACGGACACACGTTATTGATTATGGTCCGGACGTTATCTCCTTCCCCTTTGCCTACCCGGACCGGCTGATCCCCGACGAGAACACTGTGGTCAACGCGAAAAGGGATATTCCGCTGTTCTGGGCGGGCAAAGAACACGGCACGCGCCGCCACTGGCTCGAACACGCCAGGCGGATTACCGGCCAGACGCTCAACGCGTCCTACCCTCCGGAACAGTACAAGGCCTGCCTGTTGCGGTCCCAGACCGGACTGAACCTTGCCGGGGCGGGTTTCGACACGGTCCGGTACTGGGAAATCCCCGCCCACGGCGCGTTGCTGATTTCCGAGACCCTGCCCATTGAAATCCCATGGAATTTCCGACACGGCGTGGACGCCTTTTTCTTCAGGACTCCCAATGAACTGGCCGAAATCTGGGCGTGGGGCGTCGCCCACCCGGATGACGCGCGGGAAATGGCTCTGGCGGGATATACACGACTGAAAACACACCATGGCGCGCGTGCCCGGGCCCGCCAGGTGCTGTGGGCCCTTCACGAAACCGCCCGACGCAAGGGCCTGTCCGTGGGGTGATCGTTGCCGCGGGGGATTTTGTCCCGCGCTTCATGATGGGGTAGTTTAAGGTTGATCTCGCGCGGGCTGATCAGCGACAATAAACATGAAAACTTTTTCAGTTAAACGGGAGACACGACATGGCGGCGCAGCAGGATGACAAGATGAAGGCCAAGGCCCTGGAAATCGCGATTTCGCAACTGGAAAAACAGTTCGGTCGGGGCACCCTCGTCCGGCTGGGCGACGACTCCATGCGGGACAAGGTGCAGGCGGTGTCCACCGGCAGCGTATCCCTCGACATCGCCACGGGCATTGGGGGCCTGCCCCGGGGACGGGTCGTGGAAATCTTCGGCCAGGAATCTTCCGGAAAGACTACCCTCGCCCTTCACGTGGCGGCCAACGCCCAGAAAGCCGGCGGGGTCGCCTGTTACATCGACGCCGAGCATGCCCTGGATCCCGTGTTCGCGCGGAAAATCGGCGTGGACATCGACAACCTGCTGGTGTCGCAGCCCGACACGGCGGAACAGGCGCTTGAAATCTGCGAGAGCCTGGTGCGTAGCAACGCGGTGGACGTGATCGTGGTGGACTCCGTGGCCGCCCTGGTACCGCGGGCCGAGGTGGAAGGCGATATGGGAGACGCGCACGTGGGACTCCAGGCCCGGCTCATGTCCCAGGCGCTGCGCAAACTCACGGCCGTGATCAGCCGAACCAGGACCCTGGTGATCTTCATCAACCAGATCCGCGAAAAGATCGGCGTAACCTTCGGCAATCCCGAAACGACCACCGGCGGCCGGGCACTGAAGTTCTACGCCAGCATGCGCATCGAAATCCGGCGGGTGACCGGCCTCAAGGACCACGAAGAAAACGTGGGCAACCGCGTGCGGGCGAAAGTGGTGAAAAACAAGTTGAGCGCGCCCTTCAAACAGGCTGAATTCGATATCCTGTTCGACCAGGGTATCAGTTACGAGGGCGACCTGCTCGACCTGGCCGTCGAACACAAACTGATCCAGAAAAGCGGCGCGTGGTTTTCGCTGGACGGCGAAAACATCGGCCAGGGGCGGGAAAACGCGCGACAGTTCCTGCGGGCAAACCCCGATGTTACGGCACGGCTTCGTGACCGCATTTTCGAAACCCTGGGCGTTCCGTGGATCGCCCAGGAGGCTGGCGAACCCACCGAATGAACTCCCCCGAGGCATCCCGCCGGGACGCGCTGACCGCGCGCCGCGTGCTTGCCCTGCTGGCCCTGGCGGCGTGCGTGACGGCGGTCGTTCCCCTGATCCTCCAGGGCAGCGTGGAACAGGCGCGGCAAGGGCTGGCGGAAGCATTATCGCGACGTTTTGGCATTATCCTGGCGGTTGGTGACGCGCGGTTCGTGTTCCCCCGGGAAGTTGTGCTCTGGGAAGTTCGCCTTGCCCGCGAAGGCCAGGAAACGGGACCCACTGTGCGGGTGGACGCGGACGAACTGCGGTTGCAACCGGACCTGACGTCCCTCCTATCCGGCCAGGCCGGTTTCGGCCGGGTCATCATCCGCGGCGGACGGCTTGACGTCACGTTGCCTGGCCCGGTTAAACCGCTGTCCCCGTCGGCCAGGCCCGTCGCGGCGAACGGAACGCGGCCCGCCTCGTTGAAAGAGATGCTGGCTTCGGCATACGGCCGATTACTTGCCCCGCCAAACCTGCCATTCCGGCTGTCCCTGCATGGATGTTCGGCACGCATCGCCGGGCTGCCCGTGCCCGGCAACACCATCCAGGTAGATGACCTGGAAGCGGATCTTTACCAGCCGCCGGACAGCCAGGACCGATACCTGCGGCTGACCGGCCGGGTAACCGTGGCGGATTTGAACCTGCCCTTTACCTGTCGAGTCCGGGCGTCTGGGAAACAGGACGCCTCGCTGGATCTGGATATCGACACGATTGAACTGGAGCGGCTGGCCGGGCTGATGGCGACTCCCGTCCCGGGCTGGCAACCCGCCGGAACCGGGCGCCTGCGCCTGGAAATCGAGGCCGACCAGACCTCTCCCGCGCGGGCGCGGCTGATGCTCGGGTTCCAGTCGGTTTCTTTACCGTGGCCGATTGCCGGAATCCTGCCGCCGGTAACGGGAACCCTAGAACTTGAGGCCGCGCCCCGTTCCGATTTCAGCGGGGTAGACCTGCGCGGAACGTCACGATCGAACCTGCTGGAAGCGGGTGGAGAGGGTAGTATCCGGCTGGATGGCGGGGAACCGGAGATCACGGCGACGGTCCGGGTGGAATCGCTGCCCCTGGAGAACCTGGTCAAGGCGGGACTCGCCATGGCCCCGCCGGAAGCCGCGGGCCTGACCCTCGAGCCGGACGGTCCGGCGCGGGTAACGATTTTCGCGCGTGGCACCCCCTGGAAGCCGGTCATATCCGCCGAGGCCTACCTGGCCGGGGCAAGCGCGCAATACGCTTCCAGCGATCCGAAAATCCCGTCGGCCCGGGTGCGGTTCGGGCAGACGCTGTTGCGATGGACTTCGGGACAACCGTTTCCAGAAGGCATGGTGTCCATCCTGGACGGGGGCCTGGAAAAGCCCTTCATGTCATTCAGCCTGGATGGGGTGTCCGCCACGGTGATGCTGGAACAGGGGCGTTTATCGCTGAAACCTTTCTCCGCCCGACTCAACGGACAGCCCTTGTTTGGAGACCTTTCGGCGGATCTGGCGTCGAGAGCGGCGGATGTCTCGGCGGTAGTCACGGTGAAGGACATCGAAAAAACGCCCCTGGGACATCCCTCGGAAGACCTGTGGCTGAGCGGCGAGGCGACAATCCGCGCGACGGGACGGGTCAGTCCCCATGGGATCGACCTGAAAGCCTCGGCGGAGGCCACGCGGGCGGGCATCGGCCTGGAATGGTGGTTGCGCAAACCGATCGGGGTGGGAGCGGCCATTCACGAGGCGCGGCTGACCCTGGAACCGGGAAAACTGCTCAAGGTGGAGGGAGAAGCGTCGGTGGACGCCACGCCCATCAAGGCCCTGCTGGAATACGACTGGGGCGCGAAAGAGCGGAAATGGCAGGTCCGGCATATCCGGGTGGACCTGCCGTACCTGGACGTGAACTCGGCCGGCAAATGCTTCAACCTGCCGTACGCCATCACGGGCACCCACGCGAAGGACGCGTATTACGAAAGAAACCGGCGGGGGGAACGGATTGACGGGAACGTGATGGAAATCGGGGGATACATCGACCGGGCCTCTTTGCTTCCGGAGGGATGCCCGGTGCCGCTGGTCTGCGAGGGCGCGCGCGTGAAAGTGATCCTGGACAACCAGCGGCAGGACCTGCACTTCGGCGACGTCACCATAGAAACCCAACGGGCGGACGTGCCTCCGCTGACCGAAACGTGGATGCTGCCGCTGGACGCGAAGGCCGACCCGGAATACCTTGCCGCCCAGGCGCCAGGGCCGCCAAGGCTGTGGACCTATCACCTGGCCGCGGCGGCGGTGTACATGCCCCCCTGGCAGGGGGAAAATTTCACGGCAGAGGTGAAGGACACGCCGGAAACGGTTTCCATGGAGCCGTTCCGGGCGGAAGTGGAAGGGGGCCGCATCGAGGGCTATTACTCGAAAGTCAAGGAGACGAATGACATGCGCCTTCGGGCGTCATGGGAACACCTGCCGGTGGTGTACCTGTTGCGCCACCTGGAACTGCCGGAGGTCCTGGAAGGGCGGGTGGATGGATCGGTCGATTACACCATGGACACGGACGATCCGGGAACCCTTTCCGGAAAAGGCGCGTTTTCGGTGAAAGACGGGCGCTTTTTCTCCGACGCCTTAATCGCCTATTTCGGCCCGGCCTTTTTCGGGACGGTGTCCGACCTGCATCCGTCCGAACTGAAATTCCGGGAGTTCCGATCGAACGTGGGACTGTCTGGCGACCGCATTCAGACGGATGACATACGCCTTGACCTGGAAGGGATGTCCTTCACGGGCTCGGGAACATGGATCACGGGGGGCGATATCGACTACCAGATCACCATGAGCGTGCAACCGGACACGGCGGAACAGATCCCGATCATGAAGCAGAGTTTCAACATCGAGGGATTCCGGCTGGCCCAGCGGACCATCGACCTGGGGTTCCGCATCCGGGGACCGGCGTTCAAGCCGGTAAGCGAAATTTCGGGCCTGCCTCCGGTGGGCGTCACGCTGGTCAGTGGCGCCGCGGAAATGACGGGTGAAGCGGTCCGGGTATTCGACCTGCCGCGGCAGTTGCTCTTTTCGCTCTTCAAGACGGGTGGCGGGGTCATTGAGGCCACGCGGCAGAACATGCCACAGGGGCCATTTCGTCGCAAACAAAATGTGGGGCGTTAACGGTTTCTTGTCACAAAATATGGGAAAGGCGTATACTGTTTTCAGGTTTGAGGGGTAGTGCTGCCCATTCGGATTGTCCCAGGTGGAAATACGGATCGGTAAAATAGGCCGACAGTGTTCGGCGTGCGGGGCGCCTTTTCAGCACCAGGAAAAGGTGCGGTCCCTTGCCACGCGCGCCGAATCGGACAGCATCAAACGGCTGGATTTCTGCGCCGTCTGCGCGGGCCGGGTAAAGGAAGAAGAGGTCTACTGCGCGTGGACGGCCACGTACCAGGACCCGGAAATCCTCCGGCAGACCGAAGCGGGAGATGAAGCCCTGTCACCGTTACGCCGGATTTTCTACGCCAGTTGCGAAGAGCCTGACCGGGAAAAGGGCGCGGTAGCCTTTCTCGCGGCGGAAATGCTTCGCCGGCAACGGGCCTTCAGGAAGATCCGGGAAAACCAGGGCGAGGGAGCACATCGGGTCGTGTGGTATCTCGACCGGGCGGTCAACCGGATTATCGAGGTCCGAGATCCCTCCTTCTCCTACGCGGAACTGGACAGGGCGCGGGTAATCCTGATGGAAGCGATGAAAACGTCGGAACCGGCGGGGTCCGGTCCGGAAGTTTCGGCCCCCACCGCTTCTTCGGCGGCACCGATTTCTTCGGGGAAGGATATGACCTGACATGGCACGGGAAACGCGGCAAACGGAAACCGCCACGGGCGAATTGACGAGCGGGCAACTGGTCATCATGATCTGCGTGGCCCTTTTCCTGGCGGCCCTGTTTTTCGCGCTGGGCCAACTGGTAGCCCGGCTGGATTTCGCCGGCCATCCGCCTTCAACCGAGGTCGCGACGACTGCCGCACCCCCGACGGAAGGCACTTCGCCTCCCGCCCCGACGGACACGGTCAAGACGACGGTAGCCAAGGGACCAACGGAAGTATACGTCGTGCCCGTGACGGGCGATGGAACGGCCGGTTCATCCGGGGGAACACCCGCCATCTCATCTCCTCCCCCATCAACCGAGGCACCTTCCAGCGGTTCTCCGTCCGCCGACGCGACGGTGCCTGCCCCGACTGGGACCCTTCCGGCGTCGTCCACCGAACCGGCGGATGCCTCTCCCCCCGCGTCGCCGGGGAAAATGCTGGTGCCCCCCGCCCGGCGTGAAAGCGGACCGCCGCCCAGTACCGACACGGTTGTCCGGGAAACCTCCGGCAAACGACGGCTGTCGGAAATACCGCCGTTACCTTCCCCCCACCGGGTTACGCCGACTCCCCCGCCCGAAGCGAGTCCCGCGGCGGTGCCGATTAAACCGCTGATGCCGCCCGCGGAACCCCCTGGTAAAACGGCAGCCGCGCCGGCCGCGGCTCCGGCTCCCGAGCCCACCGCGACGGTTTCATCCCCGGTTGCCGGTCCCGCCCCCGCGCCGGCAGGTTCGCCGCCCGCGGATGCCAAGCCGGAAAAGGATCCAACCACAAGTCCGGCCAAAGCGTCGGACGCGAGTAGCGCGGATTCCGGGAAAAAGGCCGTAACCGGAAAATTCGGCGTGCAACTGGCCTCGTTCACGGGATCCCAGGCGGACCTCAAGGCGGAACAGTTTCTGAAAAAGGTTGAAAAACAACTGAATCTTCCTCTTACAATAATCAAATCGGCGGACGGGAAGTATTGTCGGGTCGTCGTGACGGGTTACGCGGACCGGGCGGCGGCGTCGGAGGCATGCGCGCGTATCCGCAAAACGGCGGGATTGAGTGAGGCGTTCGTGCGTCCGCTGGAATAACGAGGAAAGGTGGAGGTTATGGCCAAGATCGCGGTAGTGGGACCCGGGGCGATGGGTTGCCTGTTCGCGGTAAAGCTTGCGCGGGCGGGGAACAAGGTGCACCTGGTGGACTACCGGGCAGACCGCGCGGAGCGGCTGAATAAATCGGGCATCACCCTTGAATCTCCCGAAGGCAACCGGTCCACGGAGCATGTTCCGGTGGCGACGGCGGTGCCCGTCGGCGTGGAACTGGTGATCGTGCTGGTGAAATCACAGCACACGGCCTCCTTGCGTTTTCCGCCGGAGGTATCCGTTCTGACGCTGCAGAATGGGCTGGGCAACGTGGAGACCCTGTGTAACCTGGTGGGCAGCGCGCGGGTGCTGGCGGGCGTGACAACAGAGGCAGCCCACCTGTTGAGCGAGGGACAGGTTCGCCACGCGGCGGCCGGGCTGACCCAGTTCGGGGCGTGGACGTCGTGTCCGGTCACGCCGGCGTACCGCGTGCTGCAGGAAGCGGGTTTTCACGTGGAAATCACGGAAAGCCCGGGGCAATTGATCTGGGAAAAAGTCGCGATTTCTTCGGCGATCAATCCCCTGACGGCCCTCCTGGACGCGCCGAACGGGAAACTGCTGGAAATTCCCGAGATCCGGCAACTGATGCGGGACCTGGTGGTGGAAGCCACCAAGGTAGCCGCGACGGAAGGGTACCGGTTTCCCCACAGCCTGGTCGAACGGGCGGAACAAATATGCCGCGACACGCGCAACAACGTGTCGTCCATGCTGCAGGACATACGGGCAGGGCGGCCAACCGAAATCCGGGCGATCAGCGGGGAGATTCTGCGCCGGGCGCAACTGGCCTCGCTGCCGACGCCGCGCACCCGGGTAATCTACCAACTCGTCCGGGGACTGGAAAGCCGGTGAGACTTCCGGAACTGGACTATACGAGTCCGACGCCTTTCACGTTGAAACAGCGATGTGTGCTGGCCGTGGCGCCACCCGTTCTTTACGGGGCCTTTTCCCTGCTCTTCGTGTCGTGCCGATGGCGCGTGGACGGTCGGGACACGCTGGACGCCATTTTGTCCCGGGATGGGGGTTGCATTGTGCCTTTCTGGCACGAGTCCATGGCCTTCGCGGCGTGGATTCACCGGGGATGCGGGGGACACACGCTGACCAGTTACAGTTTCGACGGGGAACTGGCGGCGCGGATCGTGTCGTGGTTTGGCATGGCGGCGGTACGGGGATCCTCCAGCCGCGGCGGCGGCGAGGGGTTGCGCCAACTGGTCCGCGCCTGTGAACTGGGGGTGGCCCTGGCGGGATTCACCCTGGACGGTCCGCGTGGACCCCGGCGGGTAGCCAAGCCCGGCGTGGCCGTGCTGGCCGCCCGCACGGGACGCAAGATCCTGCCGCTGGCTTTTTCGGCTGCTCCCTGCCGGCGATTACGCTCGTGGGACCGTTTTCCGGTCCCTTATCCCTTCGCCCGGGTATACGCCCGGTACGGCGAACCGATCGACCCGCCCCAGAACGAGACGCCGGAAGCCATCGAGTCGGTCCGCCTGGCCACGGAACAGGCCCTGAACGCCCTGCATGACCGCGTGGACCGGGAACTGGCGGCACAGACGGCTTGAACGTTCCGGTTTACATCGGCAGGGTGCAAGGGAAATGAACGTTCGCTACCCGTGCGGGTCAGCCAGGGGACGTGTCGCGGGGAAGAGCGTCGTACCGGGAAACGTGCAGCACGGCTTCCCTGACCAGGTCTTTAGCGGTTGGCCGAAGATTCATGGGCCACAGGGAGGCTTCCTTCTCGGCCCTGGCGACCCGCAGGAGGTATTCGGGCGAGGCACAGGTCTCATCCGCCGGTTCGTCGAAACAGGAAACGGGCCTTGAAGAGGATTCGCGAACGGTAGGGGGTTCGGAGCCAGGATTCCGTGGTTCTGTCCGGGAGGGCACATCGGGATCGGTGCTGTCGCAAGGGCGGGACCGCGGTTCGCCGGGAACGGTGTGCACTTCCGGATCACGTGGACCAGGACTGCCCGGGTCGGCGGCAGGGGTTTTCACCAGGGACTCCAGCAGTTCCTCCAGTTCCCTCTCCATCTGGAGGATCCGGGCGATGACCGCGGCGGGCGGCAGGGCGTGTTCCGGATTGTCGAGATCATGCAGGAGGCGGGCTTCGAGTTTTCCGCACAGCAACAGCATGGTGGCGGCCCGGGCGGCCCGAAAAACTCCCGGGGATAACAGGTCCGTGTCTTCCACGAAGGCATTGAACAATGCTTTCCAGGCTTTACGGGAGGGGTGATCCTCCGGAAGGTCTGGCCCCAGGACCTCCGCCAGGGCAGGCGGCGCATCGGAAGGGATTGACAGCGGGTGGTCTGGACGGGTCAGCAAGGCATGGCAGGCCATGAACATTCTCCTTTTCACGGGGGCAGACGCGGCATCGTCATGGAGCGCGTAACGAAATGTCCCTCTATTAATAAGGGCATTCTGTTGCGCGACAGGTGCGCGTGGGGGTCCAGGGCCGTTGTGGTGTTCGCGGGGGATTGGGTAGTTCGGTGGCAGGCGTGAAGAAGGAAAGATTTCTCCTCACTGCGTTCGTCGAAATGACAGGATGCGGAGGCAATGACAGGAGGCGAAGGCGATGACGAGATATGGCGGTGATGACGGAATATGGGGGCGGTGCAGGATGCAGGGTGATGATGGGAGGCGGAGACGATGACAGGATGGGGAGGCTATGACAGAAAGTGGAGGCAATGACAGGAGGCGAAGGCGATGACGAGATATGGCGGTGATGACGGGATATGGGGGCGGTGCAG
>Ga0116193_1001162_pt1 | contig 22616 bp, 15 predicted proteins | sample AD_UKC115_MetaG_FD_89892 | JGI IMG/M metagenome (GOLD analysis project Ga0116193, IMG submission 89892) | Active sludge microbial communities of municipal wastewater-treating anaerobic digesters from Hong Kong - AD_UKC115_MetaG | ecosystem: Engineered > Bioreactor > Anaerobic > Digestate... | reverse complement strand
GGCGGAGCGGATGCCTATTACGGACGTGGTGACAATCCCCATTCAGGCTATTATGTGAATCCCGATTTCTATTCCGCTACGTCGTCGAAGACGCTGACTCTCATTCCCCATTTCAAAACCATGCAGCAGACCACGGAATGGTCGTGCGGAGATGCGTGTGCACTGATGGTGCTGAGGCATTTTGGCTGCGGCATGAATCTGACGGAATGGGATCTGGCTGTCAAGCTCCATAGCATGGCGGACAGAAACAGACCCGATGCGAAGCCCGGCAGCGCGAAGGACTATGCCGACTTCGGCACGAAGATCGACAATCTCTATCGCTGTTTCAATAGCGAAGCGACGCTCAAGGTGGCGGAAAGCAGCTATCGGACGGCGTTCGCTAAAAACGACCTGGTGAAGGCCGGCGACTTGTTTCCGGAATGCGACCGCGGAAATCTCTATCCGCAGTTTGACAGTGCCGAAGCTTTTGAGAAATGGCTCCTTCCTCACCTTCAAGCCGATCGCCCTGTCTTGGCCGAATGGAGCGATTGGGACGGACATTGGGTCGTCATTATCGGCGTTGACAACAACGGTACGCCGGACTTTATCGCCGACGACATTCTCATCTTCGCCGATCCGTATGACACCTCCGATCATTGGCAGGATGGTTATAGCATTGCGCCGCTGGAACGCTTTTTCTCGATGTGGAAAGATCGCGCCGTGGCGCTCAAACCCTATCAGTTACAGCCCTTTATCGTGGTGGAAAAGAGATAAAGCGCCGCTTCCGTTGAAAACGAATGGGTGAGAGGGTGTTCCATGAGGAAAACAAAATACATATTTGTGTCTTATTCCATATTCATTTGATATGACATCCTATTTGGTTTTATTCCCACAGAAATGCGGCAACCTCTTCGACAGCTCGCATTGTACTATGCTTGGGTAAAATATAGTTGGCGAATACTCTGAAAGCTTCCTGTATAGGTGAATTGTCCTTGACGAGCCATCTTAAGGCTTCTCGCATGGGTGTAATGTCCTTGGCGAGGCCTCGCCAAGCTCTCTGCACCAGGTGAAACACCTTGGCGAGTACTCGGGAAGCTCCCTGCAAGAGTGAAAACTCCTTGGCGAGTACTTTGAAAGCACTTTACAATGGGTGAAAAGTCCTCGGCGAGTGCTCCGAATGGACTTTGCAATGGGTGAAGGCGCTTGGCGAGTACTCTGAAAGCACTTTTCAACAGGTGAAAAGTCCTCGGCGAGTCCTCCGAAAGCACTTTCCAACGGGTGAAGGCGCTCGGCGAGTACTCGGCAAGCTTCCTGCACTGGTGAAACGGTTTTTCAGAGGTCTCAAAGTGCGTTTCACCCGGTGAAATGCATGAAAATCCATTGTCCCCAAGATGAATTCTGGGATAATCAGATCATTCCGATTTGTCGGAACATGTTGTGATAGGCGTCCGCTTTCGACGCGAGCGGTCTGGGATAGGCACGGGAGGAGGAGGGCATCCGGAAGAGTCTGATGGTACGTCCGAGGAGTTCGAAGGTGGATGACGAACCGACAGCGGGGGGCTGGACTGGAGGGAGGACGGAGAGCAGTGTCTCTGTTGCTTTGGTGCCGGTGACGACGATGGCCTCACAGTCGGGGATTTGACGCAGCACCTCTTCCGGGCAGATCGGCTTCACCACTTCGAGAAACTGGTCGGAGGCATTGTCTTTAAGCCGTCGCACTTCGAGGGCTGTATCTCCGATGCCGATATGTTTTTCGCGGCAGAAGTCCTGTGCTTTTTCGCGGCTGAACGACTTCGGCGATTCGAGAAAATAGTCTTTGTCGTCAAAGAAGACGAGTCCGAGGATCCGCCACATATCGTTTTGGAAGTTCGGGTAGTAGAATTCCATCGACCAACGTTTGTGGGGAGGGGGGAAGCTGCCGAGCATCAGGAGCCGGGTCCCTTCGGGGAGGAAGAAACCCAGCGGATGCGGTTCGATGGGTTTATTTTCCACCCTTCTTGTCTTTATTGACCAGATCCCTACGTCGGTCTTCCTTGGCAAGAAGCATGACGTGATAGACGAATTCGGAGATCCAATTCTCAGAATAGTGCAGGTTCTCGGCGTATTTCTTTACGGCCCAGGCCTTCTTCTGGTCGTCCACATTCTTCCATTCCGACTGCGTCATGATCTTATGGATCAGTTTGCCGGTTTCTTTATGGAGCATGTTTTTGAAGAGCAGCGAGATGCGGAACTTGATCTGCATGAGGTTGCCGAGGAGTTCGAAGAGCGAGCTGTTGAACCCCTGGAACTGCAGGAAGTAGGTCTTGATGTCGTTCTGCGTGCGGCAGCATTTCTTGACGGAAGCGTCGATCTCCTTAAAGAAATCCTCTCCGATGCCGTAATCCTGCATGAGGATTTTGCGGGCGCGTGCTTTTTCGGCCAGTCCGAGTTTGTTGTTGAGTGTCGCTATCTTGAGCATCCGTTTAAACAGAGCCATATCGTTGAGGATATTCAGATTGGTGACGCCGAGGTTGACCGCCATGACACCTTGGTAATAAACGCGCACCAGTGTGAGGAATTCCTCGGTGCTGCTGTCGGAATCGGTCTTATAGTCGCGTTCCTTTGCTTTGAAAAGTTTGCTGATGAAACTCATTTGGTTTCTCCTTGTCGTTAGTTTTATATTATTTTCCTTCGTATTTGTCTATCGCATCCTTGACCGATCCATGGAGGATCAGCAACCGGTGTGCCTGTTCATAGTCGAGTTTCAGCTCGTCCATGATCATCCGTGTGCCGCGGTCCACCAGTTTCTGATTGTTGAGCTGCATGTTGATCATGCGGTTGCCTTTCACTCTGCCGATGCGTATCATGGAGACAGTGGTGATCATGTTGAGCACCAGTTTCTCTGCCGTCCCGCTTTTCATGCGGGTGCTTCCCGTGACGAATTCGGGACCGACGATCGGTTCGATGGCGATGTCTGCGGCTTCAGCCACCGGTGAATCGGGATTGCAGCTGATAGATGCGGTAAGGATCCCCTGTTCGCGGGCATGTCGGATGGCACCTATCACATAGGGCGTCGTGCCGGAAGCGGCGATGCCGATGACGGTGTCGTTGTTGTTGATATGATGGTCGAGCAGTTCGTTCCAGCCCTTTTCGGGATCGTCTTCCGCTGCTTCAACAGGTGTACGGAGCGCGATGTCGCCACCGGCGATCAGTCCAACGACCGTCGTGGGAGGCATCCCGTAGGTGGGAGGAATCTCGGAAGCATCCAAGACGCCGAGCCGTCCGCTGGTGCCGGCACCCAGGTAGAATATCCTGCCGCCGCGCTGCATCCGTTCGACAATCTTCGTGACCAGTTCTTCAATTTGAGGAATGACTTTGCCCACAGCTGCGGGTATTTTGGCATCCTCCTGGTTGATATCTTCGAGCAGTTCTCTGACGGATTTTTTCTCCAGATCGTTATAGAGGGAAGACTGCTCGGTAATTTTTACAAATGCCATGATATGTGTTTTGTTGTCTTCCCGTTAAAAGGGGAAGAGGGATTTAGGATTGTCTTATTTCTTGGTATGAAAGTTGATCAGACCTTCCATCGGCGACCGCATGATGATGCCGATGCTGAGGCCCAGCGACTCGGCTGCCTCCTGCAGTTGTTCGTGATAGACGTAGGCGATGGACCCAACGAAATTGATCGGCAGCTTGAAGGCTCCATGATAGTGGAGCACGTTGCGCATGAAGAAGCTCTTGAAGCTGTCGAGCACCAGTTCGTGAATCGAAGGCTCGATGATGTTGTCGAACAGGAAAGGCTGTAGCGACGCGAGAAAGCGGCTGGGGAAAGGCTGTTTGTAAACGCGGTCGAGCACGATGGAGGGCGTCAGCTGGTATTCTTCCATGAAACGCTGTTCGATGTCGGGTGAGAACTGATGTTTCAGACAGTCGCTCACCAGTCGTTTGCCCAGATTGGCTCCGCTGCCCTCGTCGCCCAGGATGAATCCGAGCGGAGAGACATGCTGCGTGATTGTCTTGCCGTCGTAGAGGCAGGAGTTGGAGCCGGTGCCGAGGATGCAGGCGATGCCTTTCTTATGCCCGCACAGGGCACGCGCCGCAGCCATCAAGTCGCTGTCGGCTTCAATGTGAGCCTTTATGAATTTTCCCAGCACGTTGGAGACGAGCTGTTTCTTCTCGTCGTCGGCACAACCGGCTCCATAGAAAAACACGGAGTCGATGGGATAGGAGGAGATGGAGGGATAGAGCATCTCTTCGATCTCCTTCTCCATGACCTCTTGAGTCTGGAAAAAGGGGTTCATTCCCGCTGTCTTCAAGGTAAGAACCGTTTGGTTGCCGTCGCAAAGCGTCCAATCCGTCTTTGTCGAACCGCTATCAGCTATCAGTATCATTGTCTATTGTTTTATTTGCGTCAGAATATCATTTTCTGCAAGATATATACTCCGGCACCGCAAAGATAACCAATCAATGCCATTAGCGAAATGTTTTTCATATACCAAATGAAATTGACTTTCTCCAGGCCCATGACAACGACGCCTGCAGCCGAGCCGATGATCAGCATGCTACCGCCCACTCCGGCGCAATAGGCAAGGAACTGCCAGAAGATTCCGTCGGGAAGGAAGTTGATCATATAGGTCGGATCGGCAGCTGCGGCTACCATCTCGGGCGTAGGCACCGGATACATTCCGATGGCTCCGGCCACGAGCGGAACATTATCCACGATCGATGACAGGGCGCCGATGATGAGGTTGACGGCATAAACATTGTCCACGGTCTTGTCGAGCCACAGCGCGAAGTCACCCAGGATGCCGCAGTAACGCAGGGCATCGACGGCGAGCAGAATGCCGAGGAAAAAGAGCAGGGTGGAACCGTCGATGCGGTGCACCAGTTTCGCCACGCGCAGTTTTCGGTCTTCCTTCATATCCTTATGGCTGTACATCAGTTCCGTGAAGATCCATAAGATGCCCACACCGAAGAGAATGCCCATGAAGGGAGGCAGATGGGTGAGGGTCTTGAAAACCGGTACGAACAGCAGGCAGGCCACGCCGACGATAAGGATGACCAGACGGTCGCGTTTCTTGAACTGCGTGATGATGTCCGATTCCTCCTTCTCGCTCAGCTTGAGGGGTGGCGTGACATCGCCATGCAGCATACGCATCGTGAGGAAAACGGGGATGAGGGCGGAGACGAGGCTCGGCAGGAAAAGATGGGGAATGACACCGCCGGTGGAGACGTTGCCGCGGACCCACAGCATAATGGTAGTGACATCGCCGATAGGCGACCATGCACCGCCGCTATTTGCCGCGATGATGATGATACTGCCGAAGATCCAGCGCTCTTTGTAGTTGCCGATCAGTTTGCGGATAAGCATGATCATCACGATAGAGGTGGTCAGGTTGTCGAGGACCGCTGACATGAAGAAGGTGATGAGCGCTATCATCAGGAGCAGTTCGCGTTTCTTACGTGTAGTGATACGATTGGTGATAAAGAGAAACCCACCGTGGGCGTCGATCAGCTCCACCGTGAGCATGGCGCCGAGCAGGAAGATGAGCGTCTCGCAGATTTCGCCTATGCTGTCGAGCATCTGATGATCGACGACAAAGCGTGTGATCTGATCCGCGACAGGAAGCTGGGTTAATTCAGGACGGGATTGAAGAAATTGGGCAAATTCGTGGGCGGAAACGGTAGGGACAAAGGATCCGGCGGAAAAGATGTACATGATCCATAGCACTACGCCGACCAATAGAGCCATCCCGGCTTTGTTAATACGTAAAGGGTGTTCAATAGCAATACAAAGGTATCCAATCAAGAATACCACAATCATACCTGCAATCATAAGTGTTTATAGTGTTGTTAATAAAAGTCGCATGGATCGCACCGGTCAGACACAGAGAAAAAGATTGATAAGGAACTCTGTAAAGACGCAGCCTATCTTCGCTGTTCAGAGGACAAAGATAAAATAAATCTGTTAAATCTGCAAGAGGCAGTTGTCGATTATCCATCTCGCCATTCTTCCTTTCTTTTTATACCGTAAGAATACAGACGAAAGATTTTTCGCCCCCTCTTCTCCTTCATGCCGTCAGGAGATTGTGCAACAACGGAAACTTCTTTTGATCTTATCTTAGCTGGTAAAGCATTTATCAAGCTTTGCATTTCTCTCGACTTGCACTACTTTGATGCTGACGCATCGAAGATAGGCTGCGTCTCGGAAATACGAAAGTGAACTTTTGTATTTCTCTCGACTTGCACTATCTTTGCCACCCAGAAAGGAATATCATGACGAGTTTTTTAGAGGTAAACGGACTGACAAAGAGTTTTGGAGCACATGTGCTGTTCCGTAATGTCTCGTTCGGTATCGCTCAGGGCGATAAGGTGGGGCTGATTGCACGCAACGGATCCGGAAAATCCACGTTGCTCAATATGCTTGCAGGGAAAGAGGATTATGACAGCGGCGAGATTGTCTATCGCAAGGATCTGCGCGTCGGCTATCTGGAACAATCGCCTGTCTTCCCGACTGAGAGTACGGTGCTGCAGGTTTGTGCCAGCCATGCCGATGAACTCAAGAGCAAACAGATTTTGGGGAAACTGGAGATCACTGATTACAACCAGAAGATCCGGGAGCTGTCGGGCGGACAACTCAAACGGGTGGCTTTGGCCCGTGTTCTCCTCACGGAACCGGAACTGATCATTCTGGATGAACCTACCAATCACCTCGATCTCGACATGATCGAATGGCTCGAGGATTATCTCAATCGGGCCAATATCAGTATCCTCATGGTTACGCACGACCGCTATTTCCTGGATCGCGTCTGCAAGGAGATCATCGAAATCGACAATTTGCAGATTTATTCCTATAGAGGTAATTACGAATATTATCTGGAGAAACGCGAGGAGCGTATCAATGCTTCGAACGCGGAAGCTACGCATGCCGCCAATCTGCTCCGGAAAGAACTTGACTGGATGCGGCGAATGCCTCAGGCCCGCGGCGGGAAAGCCAAGTATCGTATCGATGCCTATTACGAACTGGAGAAGAAGGCTCATCCGGTGAAAGACACCTCCAGCCTCAATCTCGACGTGAAGGCTTCGTATATCGGATCGAAGATCTTCAATGCCGAACATGTGAGCAAACGCTTTGGTGACCTGAAGATCACGGACGATTTCAATTATATCTTCGCTCGTTATGAAAAGCTGGGCATTGTGGGCAACAATGGCGTAGGCAAATCTACCTTTATCAAGATGCTGCTCGGCATCGTGAAACCCGACAGCGGCCATTTCGATATCGGCGAGACCGTCCGTTTCGGCTATTACAGTCAGGAGGGTTTGCAGTTTGACGAAAATGCCAAGGTAATCGATATCATGCAGGACATTGCGGAATACGTCACATTAGGCAATGGCGATAAGTTGAGCGTTTCGCAGTTTCTCACCTATTTCCTCTTTTCACCGGACAAACAGCATGATTACGTCAGCAAACTGAGTGGCGGCGAGAGACGTCGTCTTTATCTTTGCACCGTGCTGATGCACAACCCCAATTTCCTGATTCTCGACGAGCCGACCAACGATTTGGATATCATCACGCTCAACGTCCTGGAGGAATATCTTGCCGGTTTTCACGGCTGTGTGATCGTTGTTTCGCACGACCGCTATTTTATGGACAAGGTGGTCGATCATCTTCTGGTGTTCCATGGTCAGGCCGAGATACAGGATTTTCCCGGCAACTATACGCAGTATCGTGACTATCGGGAAGCCAAAGAGCTGCTTGCAAGACGAGAGAAGGAGAACGTGGAGAAGCCGAAAGAGAGCACTCCCAAACAGCCGGTCCGTAACGATCCGGAAGGAAAACGCAAGCTTACCTTCAAGGAACGAAAGGAATATGAGGCACTCGAAAAAGAGATTGACGATCTGGAAAAGGAGAAAGCAGAACTCGAGACACTGCTCAACAGCGGAACGCTTGATCCGCAGGCTTTGACCGATAAATCCAAAAGATATGCCGAGGTGCTGCAGCTGATCGATGATAAATCCACCCGTTGGCTGGAATTGAGTGAATTTGCATAAAGATCCATGAAAAGGAGAAACGTAACAAGAATCATCGTTGCTTGGGCGCTGTTGATAGCTCTCATGCCTATCGGTCTTGTTAAGACGTTCCACCATCATGACATCTCCGAAGCGCATCATTCAGAATATGCGGTCACTGTTGACAATGTCGATGATTGCCCGATTTGTCAGTTTGTGCTGCCATTCTTCACCGAAGTGGCATCGTCTGACGTCACTCCGTCTGTCACCCTTATTACCACAATCTATTTATGTCTTATAGGGACTATCCGGATAAATGTCCGCCCTTTTTTCTCTCTTCGTGCACCACCCTTTTGCTTATTAGGTGGAGAATGATTCGAAAATAATCAACTAATAAGCAAACTATTTAATGAAACAATATCTATTGCAATGCCTTTTTGTGGGCCTTGCAAGTGCAACCTATGCACAAACGACAGTCACTGATACAGTGCCTGAAAAAGATCCCATTGAACTCAATGAGATCGTGATATCTGCCAATATGCAGGAGACCAAACGGATGTATTCGCCAACGCTCGTCAATGTCTTGAACCAAAAGACGTTTCAATCCACGCATTCCGTTTGTCTGGTCGATGCTCTTGGTTTTATGCCTGGAGTCAGAGTGGAGGACAATTGTCAGAACTGCGGCTTTTCACAAGCCCGCATCAACGGTTTGGACGGCCATTACAGTCAACTTTTGATCGATTCGAGGCCTGTCTTTTCCACTGTTGCCTCTCTGTATGGATTGGAAATGTTACCGATGAATATGATTGAACGGGTGGAAGTGATCCATGGCGGAGGTTCGGCGTTGTTCGGCTCTTCTGCTGTCGGAGGTGTCATCAACGTCATTACTCGGGAACCTCGAAGCAATCGAGTCGAAGCTTCGCATACGATGCAGTCGATCGGACGAAGTCATGCCATAGACAACAGTACAGCTCTGAATGCGTCCGTCGTCAGTGACAATGGAAAAGCCGGTTTTATCTTATTCAGCGATATCCGGCATCGCAATGGCTACGATCATAACGATGATGGATTCTCCGACATTCCGAAGTTGAAGAATGAGGTGATTGGAGGCAATGCCTTTTGTCAACTGTCTGATAATGGTAAACTCTCTTTGCAATATTATCACATCCATGATTTTCACCGAGGTGGCGATCGTTTGGACCAACCGGAATTCTCCGTTGCCAGCTGCGAAATGGCGGAACACTTCATCAACGGTGGCGAAGTGAACTATCGATTGACGTCTCCTTCCGGAGTGAATCGCCTGAATCTGTATGCAACGCTATTTCAGTTCCACAGGAACAGTTATAATGGAGGCAATGAAGGCGACTTGTTGGAGAATAAGACAGGACAAGAATTGCTTTTCGGATACAGCAGGACAAGAGATGCGAACTATGTGGGCGGCGCCACTTACAGTCATCTGTTTTCCCATCTGCTGTTTATGCCGTCCACTCTTACGGTCGGAATGGAATATCAGAAAGAGATCCTTTCCGATCATTTTCTTGCAACGGATTGGATTCAGAAACAGCATGTGAAGGTTTTCAATGTCTTGATGCAGAATGAATGGTCGGATGAACATTGGAGTTTCCTTGTCGGAGGACGAATGGACAAGAATAATTTGATGGATAAATGCATATTCAGTCCTCGTGTCAATCTGAGATATGCTCCTTCGCAAGCTCTGACCCTGCGATTGAATTATGCCGATGGTTTTCGTGCACCGCAGCTTTATGATGAAGATCTGCATGTCTCGCAATCCGGAGGAGAGTTGTTTAGAACGAAACTGGCTGATGGACTGAAAGAGGAACATTCGCACAGTCTGTCCGTCTCTCTCAACTTGACACACACCTTCGGTGCTGTCAATTCTGAATTTGCCATAGAGGGCTTTTCTACCAGACTCAGTGATATGTTTGCGGAACGCTTCCTGGACAATCAGAACGGCGACGGTTATACGGTCGTAGAAAAATACAATAGCGGTGGAGCGAATGTTTTCGGAATCAATCTGGAAGGTCGTGCCAACTGGAATACGCTGATCAACGTGGAAGCAGGTTATACTTTGCAGCAAAGTCGTTACAGAACGGCTGAAGTATGGAGCGAAGATGCGCCGTCAACGCATCGCTTTTTCAGGACGCCAGACAATTACGGCTATTTGAATCTGAGCATTGAGCCATTGAAGCACTGGTCGGGCAGCATCACGGGAACATATACCGGCAGAATGTGGGTGCAGCATCGGAAAAGCTCCGGTACGGAGAAAGACATGGCTGTCCATACACCACGCTTTTACGATGTGAATCTGAAATTGTCCTATGCCGGATCCTGGAACAACAGCATGCATTATGAGGTGAGTGGCGGTGTGAAGAATCTTTTCGATTCCTATCAGCACGACTTCGATTCAGGTTCGCAACGCGATTCGGATTACATTTATGGTCCGATGCTTCCCAGAACTTTCTACTTATCCCTGAAAGTTTCTGTCGGCAAGGATTGATTCCTCTATTTGAAAAGGATGAGCAGCACACTCACCAGAATGGCGAATAAAAACACATTGCGAGCCGTATGGCCCAATGTGGCATTTAAAGGACGACCTTTCTTGTGTTTCATCTCCATCCACGTGGAATAGAAAATGACGAAGAACAATGCGAGCAGGAATTCGGTCCAAACGGGCATCTGCATGAGCAGCGGCACAACGATCGCTACGGCAATGATACCATTGAGAAGATAGGCTACGACGGCGCTCTTTCTGCCGAACATCACGACCGTGGTACGTTTCCCGGAGACTTTGTCTTCCTCATAGTCGCGATAGTTGTTGATGATAAGGATGTTGGTAGAGAGAAGTCCGATAGACAGGGAAAGCAGCAAAGAGAGCAGCGAGAAATGGCCGCATTGAACGAAATAGGTAAAGCATACAGGAATGATGCCATAAAATAACAATACGCAGAGATCGCCCAATCCATGATAGGAGAGGGGAAAAGGGCCTGCTGAATAGGCAATGACGCAGAGTGCAATGGCGATGCCGACGGGAAGAATGATCCAACTCGAGAAGAATAGCAGAGACAATCCGGAAAGACAGGAGAGCACGAGCATCAGGATGGTTCCTCTCAGCATAGACTTCGGCGTGATCCAGCCTTGGGCTACGGCGCGTTCCGGCCCTTTTCTACCTTCGCTGTCTGCCCCTTTCTTGAAGTCAAAATAATCATTTGCGAAATTACTGGCTATCTGAGCAAAAAGAGCGACAAGGATGCAAAGGATAAAAGGAATAAGATTGAATACGCCGTCGTGCCAGGCAATGGCTCCGGCAAGAATGACGGGACTGATGGATGCTGTGAGTGTTCTGGGACGAGCTGCTTCGAGCCAAGCTCTGCTCTTCGATTTTTCGTTTTCCATGCGTTTTTTATTAAACGATTGTAAAAGTAGAAAATTAATGAAACAGAAAGAAAATATCCTAGGGAAAAGAACGAATGATAAAGAAATGATGTAATTTTGTGACGTGAAAAAGTTTCTGCTCATATTAACCGTTCTGTCAGGGTTGCTGCTGTTCACCATGGGGGTACAATCTGATTTAGGCATTGGCAAATCGGCCAATGGAGGTCAATCTGTACAGGAACAGAACTCGAGCCGATCTGAGCGCCAGGTCGAGATGCTGAGCAATGATTTAAGGCATTGTACCTGTCTCGTTCCCCGAAGAACCGTTGAAAGCACCAGTAACAACACAGAGGCACGTTCGCAACGTCTCGTCGTTCGTACTCTTCAGCTCTTCCGTCTCAAGGAAGCTCACATGATTCACAAGTCACATCTTGAAAAAGCTTTTGATACAACTACAGAATTTTCTTCCCTTTTTTATCGAACAGCGCATCAAATCTATGCGTTGCGAAAGATCATATTATAGGATAACTGTGTACTTATGGTTTTAAATTGTCTTTCCTGTTTTTTTTATAAACAGGTGAGGTTTAGTGTATTTATTTATATTTATTCATTATAAAAACCAATTCGTATGTCACAGAAATCATCCAAAGGAAAAAATATATTGTTCCTTTTCATTATCATTATCGGTATCGTATTAGCATGCAGTAATGTGATTGCAAACATGTATCTGAAACTTATCATCGTTATGGTTGCTCTTGGAATCGGTCTTTACGGCTTGATGATGGGCGTTAATCAAAAGGTGGAAGAAAAGGTAGAGGAAAAGCAGCAAAAGGCTGGGGAAGATGCCCGTGTTGAAGCAGCAAAGAAAAAATAATTACTAAATACAAACATATTATGGATTTGAAAAAATTTAAAGTTAATGAGAATCTGGTAGATTCCTTAATGGAGGTTTCTATCATCAGCTTGGTATTGGTCGGTACAGTTACCTTCCAGGATGCACAAGAAAAAACAGCTCTGATGGTTTTCATCGGAGTCATTGTTGTCGTTACAGTACTCTTGAGAATCTTCAAGAATAAATTTACGATTATAAAATAGGGTTTATAAATATCCGAATCGAGGAGGAGATGTCCCCTTCAATCAGTTATTTACTGATCGAAGGGCTCGTTTCCTCCTTTTTCTTTACGAATATCACTGCTATAGCTGCCAGGAACAGGAAAATGCCGCCCGTCAGCAGAGCGAAGATCGCATGTCCGTTATACACGTTGCGTACAATCCAGCCGTGAACGATGCCGTTGAAGATTTGCGGGAAGGTGATGAAAAAGTTGAAGATGCCCATGTACGTTCCCATCTTCTCAGGAGGCAGGCTGTCTGACAAAATAGCATAAGGCATGGCTAAGATACTTGCCCACGCTACACCGATGCCGATCATCGAGAAGGTCATCATCGTAGTGCTGGTGAAGAAATAGAGCGAGACCAGTCCGAGTCCGCCTAACGAAAGGCAGATGGCATGCGTCAGTTTCCTCCCGATATGACGTGCGATAGGAATCAGCATCAACGCGAATACCATGGCAACAAAATTATAGATGCTGAACAGTTCTCCGACTTTATCTCCCGCTGCGGCATAGGCTGCTGACGAGGGATCGGTCGCATGGAATACATGTTCTGCGATGGCCGGTGTGGAATAAACCCACATGGAGAAGAGTGCAAACCATGCGAAGAACTGACAGAGGCCGAGTTGAAGCATTACCTTGGGCATGTGGCCAATGTCGTGCATGATTTCCATGAATCCGTTGCGTTTCTTTGTATCTTGATCTTTTACCGGTCCGCGAAATTCGGCCATTTCCTGCGGTGAATACTCTTTCGTGCGAAAGATGGTCCATAGAACGCAGCATAGTAGAATGGCAGCACCGATATAAAAAGCGTATTTCACATTGTCCGCCACTTCTCCGGCAGGCGCTGTATTGGCAATGCCGAACCCTTTGTTGAGAAGTCCCGGCAGCAATGAACCGACGACGGCACCGACTCCGATGAGGAATGTCTGAACGGCAAATCCGGTCGTATGCTGTTGATCGGGAAGCATATCTCCGACGAGAGCACGGAAAGGCTCCATCGTGATGTTGATGGAAGCATCCATGATCATCAGCATTCCTGCGCCGATCAGAATTGGAGAGAGAATGGCATTTTCTGTACCGGAAGAAAGAAACAGACCGGCGTTGGGCATGAGGATCAGGGCGATGGTTGTCAATATGGCTCCAACGAGAAAATAGGGACGACGGCGTCCCAATCTGCACCACGTGCGATCTGAATAGTGCCCGATGATCGGTTGCACAATCATACCGGTAAGCGGAGCTGCCAGCCAAAAGAGCGAGAGCTGATCTACATCTGCACCGTAAATTTGCAGGATTCGACTGGAGTTGGCGTTCTGCAGAGCAAAACCGAATTGGATACCCATAAATCCGAAGGTCAGATTCCAAATCTGCCAGAATTTCAGAAAGGGTTTAGTTTTCATGATATTATATTTAAGTGTTTTTCAATTCAAGCCAAAAGACAGGATGCAACAAGGCCTCCGTCTTTTACTTGGATGCAAACTTAAGAATAATCTTTAAAAAATGCATTCTCGACAGACAGAAGAAATCTTTTAAAGGAAGAAAGAATCAACGAGTGGACTTACGAACGACCAGGCTGGTCCGAATAATGCGACTCATGATTTCGTCTGAAGGCAACCTGTTTTCGATGCGGTCGATGAGAATACGGGTGGCTTCCACGCCCATCTGAAATCCATGCTGATCTACACTGGTAAGTGTCGGGTTACTGATCGTGCCCATGTTGTTGTTCGTAAATCCGCAGATAGAAATCTCTTCCGGTATTTTTATACCATATTCTTTGACAATGGTCATGGCGCCAATGGCGGTCTCATCGTTGACGGCAAAGATCGCATCAGGCCGATTGGACATCGAGAGCAAGGGCGGAATGACCATCCTTGTATCTTCGTAATTGTCGCAGATGTGGACTAATTCCGGATCCACTTCGATGCCGTTCTGGCGAAGCGCATCTTCATAACCCATCCTTCGGTTGGAGGAGATGGAGAGATGAAGGGGCGAACTCAAAAATGCGATGCGCCGGCATCCTGTATGGATGAGGTAATTGACGGCACTTTTCACTCCTTCATAATCATCCACTACCACACGATCCGTCAGCAGTCTTGGGCAAATTCGGTCGAAAAAAACCAACGGTATGCCTTCGTCCACCAGTTCCTGGAAGTGATTGTATTTTTGGGTTGTCTTCGACATAGAAGAAAGCACGCCACAGACGCGGGCTTCGAGAAGCGCTTTCGCACCTTTCACTTCGTGTTCGTAATTCTCGTCGCTTTGTGAGAAGAGTACTTTGTAACCACCTCGTTCTGCTTCGTCCTCGATTCCGGAAAGAACGGTGGAGAAGAAGTAATGAACAATCTGAGGCAGGATGACGCCAATGGTTCGTGTGTTGCTGGTGCGCAGACTCAATGCCAATTGGTTGGGCTTGTAATTGTGGGCATTGGCATAATCGGATACAATCTTCTTTGTCTCGGCACTGATGTCGTGACTGTCTGATAACGCCCTGGATACAGTAGAAATGGATATGTGTAACGCAGTGGCTATGTCTTTAATGGTCAATTGCCGCTTTCTCATGGATATTAAATGGTGCACTCAAAAGTAATGACTATTTTTTGATTATTCAAGCTGTTTCGTGGTTTTTTATGTCGTTCCTGTTGATCAATCATCGTTTTTGAATGGGAAAAGTATGAATATATCGCAAATTGGAGGTTGGAAGATCTATTCCTTAATCATCGGCGGATCGGGAGAAAACTGCTGCTAATTTTCGGTTTTCATACGAATAGAGATGTATTTCTTCTTTTTTTTATTAAAAAGAAGTACATTTGAACTCCGAAGAACAAACGAAAGTTAATCTTAATCTCCGAGAGATTTTTTCAAACCATAATTTATATGAACATGAAACTCTATTTGTCAAGTTTTGCACAGGAACTCAAAGTAGCTGTCTGTGCTCTTGCCTTGTTGTCGGTAGGAACGGTTGCTGCCTCTGCTGAAAACCCGGTTAAGAATGGGAACATCACGCCTGTCCCTGATTCAGTATTTAATTCACTTGCCGCCACGCCTCCTATGGGATGGAACTCTTGGAACAAGTTCGGATGCAATGTCAGCGCCAAACTTCTGATGAAGATGGCCGACGTTATGGTCTCTTCTGGAATGAAGGATGCCGGATATCAATATATCGTTGTGGATGACTGCTGGCAGATTGCTCGTGACGAAAACGGCAATATCGTGGCTGATCCGGAGCGTTTCCCTGACGGAATGAAGGCTGTCGTTGATTATGTACATAGCAAAGGACTGAAGTTCGGCCTTTATTCTTGTGCAGGTTCATTGACTTGCGCCGGAAGACCGGCCAGCCGCGGTTATCAGTTCCAGGATGCTCTGATGTATGCAAAATGGGGCGTCGATTATTTGAAATATGACTGGTGCAATGACGAAGGTCAGAACGCACAGGCTGCTTATAAGACCATGAGTGATGCCTTGAAGGCAAGCGGTCGTCCCATCGTTTTCAGTCTTTGCGAATGGGGCTCCAACAATCCTTGGGAATGGGGAAAAGGCATCGGTCATCTGTGGCGTACCACTGGTGATATTCGTGCTTACTATAACGTACAGCTCGATTGGGGCGGCTTGGGCGTCGTCAACATCATTGATAAGGAAGCCGGCTTGTATTCTTTCGCAGGTCCGGGTCATTGGAACGATCCCGATATGCTTGAGGTTGGTAATACAGGACTCAACTACGACGAATGTGTTTCGCATTTCTCGATGTGGTGTATACTTGCCGCTCCTTTGATGGCAGGCAACGACCTTGAATTCATGAGCAAGGAGACCAAAGAGGTGCTGACTAATAAAGAGGTCATTGCTGTCGATCAGGATAAGGATGGTATTCAGGGACGTCGTTTCCTGGACTTCGGCGATCAGGAGATTTGGGCCAAACCGTTGAGCGACGGTGAAATCGCTGTCTGCTTCATGAATAGAGGCGAGAATGTTTGGAATCTCGATTATACTTGGACACGTGAGACGATCTATTTCGCACCGAAGATCAATTTCAAGACTACGACCTACACGGTTCGTGACCTTTGGAAACATCAGAACATCGGTACAACGAAGGATGCTGTCAAAGCAGCCATTCCGGCTCACGGCGTGCTGATGGTTAGACTGTCACCCAATAAATAATAAAGGATAGTAGCCTCTTCGGAGGTTTGAAGACATCGAAGATGTTTTTCTCGTCATGGGGAACGCATCTTCGATGTTTGTTTTTTATCGGACAGCCATATTTGTTTTTAGAGCCTTATTAAGTTCGTTTCACCGGGTAGTCTCGAATGCGTTTGTATCATGATTCTTGAAAAAGTCACCTAATTTTGACAACGACATTTCCGTGTCAAAATTCCCCAACGTGCACTCCCTCCGTATTCCTACCGACGATTCATTCTGCTGGTTCGACACAAATCTGTTCTCCTGTTTACAGGGCGATACAAAAGAAAAAACCGCGCCGATCTCACGACTGGCACGGTTTGAATTATGAAATCATTTATTTACATTACAATTGAATCCAACGCACATAGGCGAAGTCCATACGATGCGGAAGCTCCTTGTTTTCCGGATGAACGCGGAAGCCAATCTTATGCTCACCCGTCTCTGAAGGCGTGATGTGCAGATTGAAATAGAGCTTGCTGCCCTCTTCTTTCTTCAAGGTGAAAGGAGTGGCGCGTATGAAATCCTGTGTGTGTGAAACCGGATCTTCATCGACAACGACCATATCTACGCCCAGCATGCCCTGCAGTTCGTGACGGTCGATGACCAGATTGAACTCGTAATCCTTGCCTACAACCGGACCACCTGTAGTGAAGTCCTGATCGCAAGTGAACGATTCTACCTGGAAATTGTCCCAATGGGAAGCCACTTCCTCTTTCCATGCAGCGATCTTCTTGGCCACTTCGAAATGGTTGGCACCGAGATGTGCAGAACGTTTGGAGAGCTTGCCGTAGAAACGGGTCTCATAGTCTTTCAGCATACGAGACATTGTATAGTCGGGAGCAATATCTGAAATCGAATTCTTGACGTATTGGATCCAGTCGGGAGAATATCCCTTACTATTCTTTGCATAATAGGCAGGGATGATCTCGTTTTCGAGGATGTGATAGATCGTGGCAGCATCCAGTTGATCCTGGTATTGCTGATTTTCGTAGGTGCGTTTGTCGGTCAGACACCATCCTGCGCCTTCGCGATATCCTTCATACCACCAGCCGTCGAGTACGGAGAAGTTGAGTACGCCGTTCATCTCGGCTTTTTCTCCAGAAGTTCCGGATGCTTCGAGCGGACGCGTTGGTGTGTTCAGCCATACATCGACACCGGAGATGAGTCGGCGGGCCAGACGCATGTCGTAATTCTCGAGGAAGATGATCTTGCCGAGGAATTCCGGACGGCGTGAAATCTCCACAATATGTTTGATCAGTCCCTGACCTCCGCCGTCAGCAGGATGTGCCTTGCCGGAGAATACGAACTGAACAGGATATTTTTCATTGTTGACAATCTTGGAAAGACGGTCAAGATCGGTGAAGAGCAGATGGGCACGTTTGTAGGTTGCGAAACGACGTCCGAATCCGATCAGCAATGCATTGGGGTTCATCTTGTCGAGTACCGAAACGACCTTCGAAGGATCGCCTTGGTTCTTCAGCCATCTCTCTTTGTATTCAGCCTTGATGTAATTGATCAGTTTGTTCTTGAGCGCCATGCGGATGTTCCAGATCTCTTCATCGGGAACATTGTGGACGGCTTCCCAATAGGAATGGTTAGACTGATCGTTGAAGAAGTTGCTGTCGAATTTCTCCTCGTAGAACATCTTCATCTCTGTGGCTGCCCAAGTCGGCATGTGAACGCCGTTCGTGACATAGCCTACATGAAGCTCTTCGGGGAAGTAACCTTTCCAAACCGGAGCAAACATCTTGCGGGATACTTTGCCGTGCAGCCAGCTAACGCCATTGGCTTCCTGACAGGTGTTGAGCGCGAATACACTCATGGAGAACTTCTCGTTCGATCCGGGATTCTCGCGACCCATATCAATGAACTCCTGCCAGCTGATTCCCAGTTTGCCGGGGAACTCACCCATGTAACGTCCGAAAAGACTCTCGTCGAAGTAATCATGTCCGGCGGGAACAGGTGTGTGGCACGTGTAGAGAGCAGACGAACGAACCATCTCGAGTGCTTCGTTGAAGTTAAGTCCCTCTTTCTGTATATAGTTCACGAGTCTCTGTACATTGATCAGTGCTGCGTGACCTTCGTTGCAATGATAGATCTGTTTCTTGATGCCCAGTTTGTCAAGCAGCATGATGCCGCCGATGCCGAGGAGATATTCCTGTTTCATACGGTTCTCCCAGTCGCCGCCATAGAGCTGGTGCGTGATGGAGCGGTCCCATTCGCTGTTCTGAGGAATATCGGTATCCATCAGGTAAAGCGGAACACGGCCCACGTTGACTTTCCAAATGTTGGCGAATATGGTGCGTCCGGGATAAGGCACTTCAAGAATCATCGGCTGTCCATCTCCACTTGTGACTTGTTCGATGGGAAGCGTGGAGAAATTCTGCGCTTCATAGTTGGCGATCTGCTGACCGTCCATGGAAAGCGTTTGTGTGAAGTAGCCATATCTATAAAGGAAGCCTACACCGCACATATCGATGTTGGCATCGCTAGCTTCTTTCAGGTAGTCGCCGGCCAGAATTCCCAAGCCGCCCGAGTAAATCTTCAGGACATTCGTCAGACCGTATTCCATACTGAAATAGGCAACGGAAGGACGGCCCTTCTCCGGCTTTACAGCCATATAGTCCTTGAAATCGGCATATACGCGATGGATCTCATTCATCAGCTCCTTGTCTGCGATGATCTCCTCGATACGTGTGAACGAAAGACTCTGCAGCAATGAAACCGGATTACCTTCCGATTCTGCCCAGATCTTGGCATCCAAGCGTCCGAAGAGCTTGGCACCTTCGTGATTCCACACCCACCAAAGGTTTGTGGCAAGCTGATTCAGCGGTTCTAACTGCTTAGGAAGTTTGGAATGAGAATAGATATCCTTCCAAATAGGAGTATTGGCGTTGTTCGTTTTAATTTTCATATCGTATATTACTTAGTCCACTATTAAAATGACAATAATCTTTCGATTATGATGCCGCAAAGTTAGAAATTAAAATTTTTAGATGACACTTTTCTGTTTGTTTCTTTTGGCTGAACTTGACAATGCCTCCACAAATGCCTTTTGGTAGAACACTATAAAATGGTTCCATTGTGCCAGTGAAGCCAACTTGAAACAGTTGTTCCGAATGGTTGTCTTTACCTTGTCGCTTTTGTTCATCAGCGCGAGGATATGTTTCGTGATGGCGTCTGCCACGTCGAAATAGTTGAAGTCTGTACGGTTCACCACAGCAACACCTTCCGTTATGTCGGTGCCTGAGATGATTTTCCCGGCCCATTTCCCAAATCCTGCCAAGTCTGTAGTAATGGTGGGAATGCCGAACGCAATGCTCTCGAGTGGCGTGTAGCCCCACGGTTCGTAATAGGAAGGATAGACGGTAACGTCCATTCCAACCAGCAGGTCGTAGTAGATCTTGTTGAATATCCCGTCGCTTCCGTTGAGGTAGCTGGGAATAAAAATGATCTTCAGCTTTTCGGAAGCATTGTTGGTGAATCCGCAGTAGTTGATGTAGTTGAGCACGCGGTCCTCTTGCATATTGTTGAGCCAATGTGTGAGGAAGGGTTTTTGCAGCGGCTTGTCGTAGGAGAGATCATGGGCGATCATCTCTTTCAGATCGGCTCGCGGTTCCTTGACCCAGGCAGGCACCATGATGAAAGCCACCACTTCGCTCTTCAGTGCTTCGTTAGACCGGAGACGATGCATGGCTTCGATGAATACGTCAATACCTTTGTTCTGATATTCGTAGCGTCCGCTGGTGGAAACGAGCATTGCATTCTCGCTGATATGACAACCCAGCAGTTTGCTCGCTATATTAATTAATGTATGTCGGGCTTCCAGCCTTCTCTTCTTATAATCGACGCCTGTCGGCACGAAATCCGGTTCGAATCCGTTGGGCGTGACCACGTCGGGTTCTTTTCCCAGCAGCTGCTTGCATTCGCGAGCCGTGATATCACTGACCGTCGTGAAACAGTCCGCTTCGCGGGCGGCGGTTTTTTCCACCGAGTGCTTGGCTTCCATGTTCAGCTCCTTTGCCATCTGATCGCCGTTGAATCCGTCGAGATAGGCATAGAGCGCTTTCCCGTTGCCTGCAATGGAACGTCCGATGGATGTGGCGTGTGTGGTGAAGATTGTCGCGATGGCCGGAACATGCTTCTTGATATACAGTTCGCCCATGCCGAGCATCCATTCGTTGAACAGAGCCACGACTTTCTTCTTTTCCATCTTATAATAACGGTAAAAACTCTCGATGACTATTCCGGTGGCATAGGCAAAGATGCACGAAGCGTCGTAATCGCCGTAGGCATGAATGGAATCGACCTTGAACGTGTCCCACATCTCGTAGAAGAATTTGTCGCGTTCGACCATCAGTGATTTAAAATCCACAAGGATAGCGGGCGGAAATCCCGGCACCTGCCAACGACCGATTTTAACAGGAGGGCGTTTTCCTTCTGTTGCCTTTTGCCAGTCGGTAAAGATATTGTCTTCTTTGAAATCGGCTATTATATTGTCTCCCCAAACATCCGGACCGATAAATACGATGTGATCTTTGTAGAGATTCTGTAAAGTCCTTGCTTTAGTAGAAAGAACGGTGTAGATGCCACCTACTTTATTGCATACCTCCCAACTGCTTTCAAAGATAAAATCGGGAGCTACCTCAAGTCTATTCGTCATATAAAATCATTTTTCGATACAAACTTAATCATAATTCTTTAAATCAACGGTGGATGGAAAGAAAAAGTCGTTTATATCTGCTTTCTCTTAACATCTGATGCTTTTGGCGTCTCAAATCTTTGAATTATAAATTAGATTCAAAGATCAGATACGATTTTCCATAAGAAACGTCTTATTTGATCTCAAGTGTATTCCAATGGTTATCCACCAAACCTTGGAAAATCTCTTCCAGACAGAGATCCCAGCTGATGAAGCCGATGAACTTTCCCTCTTTGTCCACATAGCTTTTATCCGGAGCGAGAGGTTCGCCCGTATCAGCATTGTAGCTCTCATGCAGACTGCCATTGGCTTTGTAATCGGAGAGGAGCATCTTGCCCAACGTCTGTGCCAGCCAAGGAATCTCCTTTTCCATGCCATAGAGTTTCAATGTCATGGCCTGAATGTAATTGGCATTGATCCAGATCGGTCCCTGCCAATTGGAGAACGGGACGATGATATTCTTGTTGTTATAATCGGGATCGCTCGCTGAAAGCGAACGGAAACCGCAAGCAGCCTTCATATAGTTGGGATTGAGCAGATATTTTTTGAGCATGGCCTGACCATCTTTCACAGAAGCGAGGCGGTCAAAGAGCGGCCAGAAATTGGAGTAGCTGACACGTTTGTACCATTTTCCCGTTCCGATCTCTACATTATAATACATCTTGTCGGCGTCGCACCAGAGGTATTTATTGATGGCGGCAGCCAGTTTCTCGGCACGTTGAGAATAATCCGCAGCGTCGTTATTGAATCCCAGATGTTTTGCAATGACAGCCAGTGCCTTGTATTCACGTTCCTGAAGTGTGCTGGCGTCGCAGGCGAGGAAGCGGCGTGTGTCCTGTTCGAAGATGTTCAAGGCGATATTGTTGTCGGCTCCGCTCTGGAATCCGTTTTGCCAGAAGAAGAGTCCGGTAGCTTTGTCCTGCTGTATCTTTTCACGATAATCCAAAGAGAGCTTCAGCTTGTCGTAATAGGGACGAACCCATTCAAAGTCGTTCATCGTTTCGGAAGCGATGAGTGTGCCTTGTGCCAGGAACGGTTTCATGGAGAAGTCGCCGAAGATGGGACGCGGACCTTTCGTCGTAGCACATCCGGAAACGTACCCTTTATCGTCGATATTGGCAAAGAAGTTCAGTGCCCAGTATTTGAGGTATTCCGGTTTGCCTTTCGTGCAGAAGTAGCTTCCCATGAAAAATCCGTCCCAATCCCACATCTGCTGGTAAAATCCTGCAGGAATGAGATACGGATATTTCAGATAGCCTTCGGCTGGTCTG
>Ga0116193_1001159_pt1 | contig 22644 bp, 22 predicted proteins | sample AD_UKC115_MetaG_FD_89892 | JGI IMG/M metagenome (GOLD analysis project Ga0116193, IMG submission 89892) | Active sludge microbial communities of municipal wastewater-treating anaerobic digesters from Hong Kong - AD_UKC115_MetaG | ecosystem: Engineered > Bioreactor > Anaerobic > Digestate... | reverse complement strand
GCCGTGCGTGGTCCGGTGAGTTGTCCGCGCCGTAGTTGAACATCTGCGCGGAACCGTAGCTCGCCTGGTTGTGGATCACGTTGCCGTAGACCTGCACCGGCGTGGTCTTGTAGATCAGTTCGGCCGCCTGCACGGCGGCGAGCTCGGCCGGGTCGGGATTCGGGAAGATGGCGAGGTAATCAGCCGCGCTGAACATCACCCAGTGCTCCTCGGGCTCGATCAGGTCGAGGCAGCGTGCCGTGCAGTCCACGTTGTTGTAGCGGATGACCGTCGCGCCCGAGCGGTCCTTGAGGCTGTCGCCGAGTGCGCCGGGACGCAGCGCGCCGATGTAGTTGTATTCGACGACGACATCCATCGTCTGCAGGTAGAGGTTGTGCTCGTACCAGGAATTCACCCGGCCGTTGGCATAGATCGCGTTGCCGGCGACGGTGAAGCGGCGGACGACCTGCGCCTCACCCGGATTGCTGTGCGTGAACACGCCGTTGTCGCAGTCGGTGATGCGGTTGCCGGCGATGCGGATGTCGTCGCCTTCCTGGACATACAGGCAGGCCGCCCCGTCGATGTAGGTACGTGTCGAGCCGTCGGTCGCCGTGTAGCTCACGCCGCCCTTCGCGCCACGCAGTTCGAGCCCCTTGATCTCGATGTGTGCCGGCTTGCTGAAGTAGTCGTTGCGGAACACCAGCAGCAGCGCGTAGTCCTCGAAACTGAAGTTCGCCGAGGGTGGGCTGATGTCGAGATCGGCGCGCGTGGTCGCGTTCGCCGCGTCGAGCACCGGCAGCGCGCCGGTCGCAGGATCGCGCACGCCGCACACCGTGACCGGCGCCTGCGCCGTACCGATGCTGCGCAGGATCAGCTTTTCGCGGTACGGCGCCGCGCGCCAGTGGATGCGCACGGTGTCGCCCGGGGCGAGGCCGTTCCAGTCCACGTCGGCGAGATTCTGTTTCGCGTAACCCGGGCCGACGTCATGGGTGGTGCCGTTCGGCGAGGGACTGCAATCGACCGGTACGGGCCGCACCCAGGCGGGCACGGTCGCGGCCCGCGCGGCCGGGATGCCGGACAGGACGACGCAGACGGACAGCGCCGCGAGCGCCCTGCAGGCGTAGCGGTGGCGGAATGACGAACGAGGCATGACGACTCCTGATGGGCCGGCGTACCGCGACGGACCGGATGGCCGCGATCGCGGACCGCGGCATCGCCGGCGGGGCGAGCAGCCAAGCATGCGGCGCACGACAACCGAACATGATCACGCCTGCTGGACGGGCGGCCCTGCGCCCCGTGATGGCGCGGTACGTCACGCCGGAATCCCGAGGTGGCGGCGTACCCGGATACGCCGCTGCCGGGCTGGCACCGCGTGCGGCGCGGAGCCCTCAATGCCCGAGATGGGCGAGCGGCAGGGCCTGCGCGCGCTTAACGCTGCGCAGCACGAAACTCGAGTTCACGTCCGCCACGCCGGCGTTGTTGAGCAGGCGGTCGAGCAGGAAGCGCGAGAAATGTTCGAGGTTCTCGACGTGGATCTCGAGCAGGTAGTCCATGTCGCCGGTCAGCGCATGACAGGCGACGACCTCGTCCCATTGCCCGACCTGCTCGACGAAGTGCGCGATCGTCTCGGCATCGTGGCGCGCGAGCTGGGCGCGCACGAAGGCGTGCAGGCCGAGGCCGAGCGTGGCCGGGTCGAGGCGGGCGGCATAGCCGGTGATCACGCCGGCCTGTTCCAGGCGCTGCACGCGGCGCAGGCACGCCGAAGGCGAGAGGTTCACGCGCTCGGCGAGCTCGGCATTGGTGATGCGCCCCTCGGCCTGCAGCACGGCGAGCAGGCGCAGGTCGGTCCGGTCGAGATCGATCGATGGCATTTCATTTCACCTTACACCATTCCAGCGAAATGATGTTGCACACAAGCGCGCCATCAGCGCAATAAAGCAAGCTTCTTTCGCGCCGTCCTCGCTAGAGTGTGCGCGGAGCCAGCCGCGGACGGATCGCGCGCCCGGCCGTGCCGACACCGCCCTTCCCGCCCCCGAAGGAGATCCGCATGGAAACCCCGCGCCGCGTCGAACATCAGCTCACCGACAAAGGCTATGTGCCGGTCTATACGACGGCCGTGATCGAGCAGCCGTGGGCGAGCTATGCGCCAGCCGATCACGCGGTCTGGGCGACGCTGTTCCGCCGCCAACGCGAGCTGCTCGTCGATCGCGCGGCACCGGAATTCGTCGAGAATCAGGAGCGCCTCGGCATGTCGCCGGACGCGATCCCGCGCTTCGACGAGCTGAACCAGATGCTGCGCCGGGCGACCGGCTGGGAGTTGATCGGCGTCGAAGGCCTGCTGCCGGAGCTGACCTTCTTCGAGCATCTCGCGCACCGGCGCTTTCCGGTGACCTGGTGGATCCGCCGCACGGATCAGCTTGACTACATCAGCGAGCCGGACCTGTTCCACGACCTGTTCGGCCATGTGCCGCTTCTGATGAATCCGGTGTTCGCCGACTACATGCAAGCCTACGGCGCCGGCGGCGTGAAGGCTTCACGGCTCGGCGGCGAGGCGCTGGTCAACCTGACGCGGCTGTACTGGTACACGGTCGAGTTCGGCCTGATCCGGAGCAGTGCGGGCCTGCGCATCTACGGCGCAGGCATCCTGAGTTCCAAGGGCGAATCGATCCACTGCCTGGAATCGCCCTCGCCGAACCGCATCGGCTTCGACCTCGAGCGCGTGATGCGCACGCGCTACCGCATCGACACGTATCAGAAGACCTATTTCGTCATCGACGACTACCTGCAGCTGTTCGAGGCCACGCGCCCGGACTTCACGCCGCTGTACGCGCGGCTCGCCGGTCAGCCGTCGATCCCGGCCGGCGAGGTGCTCGCCGCGGATCGCGTGATCCAGCGCGGCAACGGGGAAGGCTGGCTCGCCGACGGCGACGTCTGACCGACGTGCATCAACTGGCGAGCGGCAGGATGAGACTCGCCTCGAAACCGCCTTCGCGGCGATTGCAGAACGCGAGCCGGCCGTCGTGCTGGGCGGCGACGCGGCGCACGCTCGCCAGGCCGAGCCCGCTGCCCGGGCCGCCGCGCGCGGCATCGCCCCGCCGGAACGGTTCGCCGAGCCGCGCGAGCAGATCGCTGGCCACGCCCTGGCCGGCATCGATGATGCGCAGCACGGCACGATCACCCTCGCGGTGCAGCACCACCTGCCGCGGCGCGGCGCCGTGGCGTTCGGCATTCGTCATCAGGTTCGCGACCGCGCGACGCAGGGCGAGCGGCTTGCCGCGGCAGTGCAAGGCGGGCGGTGCCTCGACTTGCCAGGCCGGCTGCACGCGTGACGCGCTCGCGAGGGTGCGTACCAGTGCGACGAGATCGACGTCCTCGCTCGGCTCGTCGCGACCGTCGCGCACGTAGTCGATGAACTGGCCCGTCAGGGCTTCGAGTTCGTCGAGATCGGTTTCGATGCCACGCCGTGCGGCCGGATCGAGCGCGTCGGCAAGCTCGAGCTGCAGGCGCAGGCGTGCGAGCGGCGTGCGCATGTCGTGCGAGAGCGCGGCGAGCATCATCTCGCGGTCGCGCGCGGCCGCGCGCACGTCCGCGGCGGCTCGCGCGAGCGCCGCATCGAGGTCGCGCAGTTCGCGCACGGCATTCGCGGGCAACGGCGGCGGCCGGGCGCCGGCGGCGATCTCCGGTGCGGCCTGGGCCAGCCGGCGTAGCGGATGCGACAGGCTGCGCGCATAGAGGGCGGCCGCGAGCAGCACGACCGCGAGGCCGGCGATCAGTGCAACGACCGCGGCATTGGCGAACGAGGCCCGCAGCGGCACCAGCGGCACGCCGATCCAGCCAGCCGCAGGTGGAGTGGCAGCGACCCACAGCATCGGCTCCGGGGTCTGGTTTACGTACAGCTCGCGGCCCGGCAGGTATTCGCGCAGGCGTGCCTCGATGCCACCGAAGATCAGGAGCCGCCGGCGCGCGGCCGGCGCAGGCTCCCCGGCAAGGACCAGACCGAGCGCGGTCAGACGGCGCGCCGCCTGCGGCTCGTGCGTCGCGAGCAGCGCGTCCGCGGCGGCGACCTGGGTCGCGAGACTGCGTGCGGTATGGCGTGCGGTCAGCTCGCTCGACGTCAGGCGCAGGATGCCGAGACCGAGCAGCACGATCAGCGCTGCGGTACCGCCGAGCAGTAGCACGAGACGCGGATAGAGCCGTTCGGGTCAGAAGTTCATGCCACGGCATCCGGCACGAACACATAGCCATGGCCCCACACGGTCTGCAGCCAGCGCGGGTTCTTCGGGTCGTCCTCGATCAGCCGGCGCAGACGGCTCAGCATCACGTCCATACTGCGGTCGAAGGCCTCGTGTTCGCGACCGCGCGCGAGGCTCATCAGCTGGTCGCGCGTGAGCGGCTGACGCGGGCGCTGCACGAGTGCGGCGAGCACGGCGAATTCGCCAGTGGTTAGGCGGACCGGCGTGCCGTCACGGCGCAGCTCGCGCGTCGCCAGATCGAGCACGAACGCGCCGAAAGCGGTGCGCTCGCCCTCCGCGCGCGGCGCGCCGACCGGCGGGCGGCCGCGCCGCAGCACGGCACGGATGCGTGCGACCAGCTCGCGCGGGTTACCGGGTTTGGGCAGGTAGTCGTCCGCGCCGATCTCAAGACCGACAATGCGATCGATCTCGTCGCCCTTCGCGGTCAGCATCACGATCGGTGTATCCACGCCCTGGCCGCGCAGGCGGCGGCATAGGCTCAATCCATCCTCGCCGGGCAACATCAGGTCGAGCACGATCAGGTCCACATGACGACGCGCCAGTTCGCGGTCCAGCTCGCGGCCGTCGCCGACCGCGTGCACGACGAAGCCCTGCGACTCGAGATAGCGCTGCAGCAGATCGCGCAGGCGGGCGTCGTCGTCGACGACGAGCAGATGCGGCGGAGGCGACGTGCTCATGCCGGCATTGTGCGCAGCCGACGGGCGGTGCGGGCAAGTCGCCGATCTGCAGCGAATCGTAAGCAGATGTTTCCAGACCGCGATGGCGCAACATCCGTTCGCAATCGGGCGCTTGCGTGACACGGCCGGTTGACGGTTCCCTGCGATCGTGGCGCCGCAGCCAGCCCGGCTGCTTCGCACGGAGTACCGACATGAAGGTCCGCACGCTGCTGTTCGCCGCCCTGCTCGCCACCGGACTGACCGCCGGTGCGATGGCTGCCCTGCCGCCGGTGCGTCCGTTCGCGCCACCCAGCGCCGCAGCGCTCGGCCTCGGGGGTGCCCAGGCCAGCCAGTGGGAAGCCCTGCGCCAGGAAACCGCCGAGCTGCGCGACACCGCCCGACGCACGCTGCACGATCGCATACAGCGGCTCGAGAGCCTGCTCGACGAGCCCGCACCGGATCTGCGCGGCTTCAGCCGCGAAGCCGATCAGCAGATCGACGCGTACCTCGCCGCGGCCCGTCGTCTGCACGAACGCAGGCTGGCGTTCTACGAATCCCTCGATCCGGCAGCGCAGGCCGCGCTGCGTGGCGCGCTGAAAGCCCGGCTGCAACGCGCCGAGCGCCTGCGCAACGCGTTCGCGACCCTGCTCCACGACGACCTCTGATGCCCGCCGTTCCTCCTTCGATCCCTCGACTTCCCCAACGGAGCCAACCGATGAACAAGTGGATTTCGATTTCCCTCGTCCTGCTCGCGGCCGCAAATCCCGGCTGGAGCAATGCCCAGGCTGCCGGCCGCGCGAAAGTGCACGGCGCCCATGCGAATGCCGCAGGCGGCGTGACTGCCGGCAGCGATGCCGTGGTCGCCAGCGGTGGCGCGGTGCGTGGCCCGAACGGCGGACACGCGGCACGTGCCGGTGCGACCGCGGTCCACAATGACGGCCGTGTCGAGCATGCCTCCGGCTTCACCGCCCAGGGCGCCGCGGGTCAGAGCGCCACGCGCGCGGGCCGCTCGACGCGCAATGCCGACGGGTCGGCGAGTCATCAGTCCGGATTCACCGCCACCGGGAGGAACGGCGGCACGGCGACCAGCCAGGGTAGCGCGACGCGTGCTGCGGACGGCACCGTCAGCGGCTCGCGGACGACCAGCGCGACCGGCGCCAGCGGTGGCCACTACGACGGCAATACCCAGTACGCGAGCGGTCATGGCGCTACGCACACCACCAGCGCCACCGGTGCGAACGGCAACGCCTATCAGGGCCAGACCACGGCCAAGAAGGGCGAGGGCGTATCGCACACCGGCACCTGCTACGACGCGGCGGGCAACGTCATCGACTGCCGCCACTAGGGAACTTCCGGGCAAGTTCCGAGGTTCCGCGTGCCAGGGGCGGCGCGCCGCGCATCGAGCGCGTACACGCTGGATGTGGCGTAGTCGAATCCAGGCCCGCGCCAGATCCGGATCCGGCGCGGGCTGGCAAGTCCAGGATGGCCTTGTTCGGACCCTCCTCAGGATTCACCCTTTCGCCCGCGATCCGTGCGTACGGAGTCCCGTCCGGCGGGGCTCCATTCTCTCATTTTCCATGTTGCTGGATGATGAGGCGCCGCCCGTCCACCGCCGCCGAGCGCCAGGGCAAGCGCGAAATGCGACGGGAAGTCGACCCGGCGGAGCGCTGATGCAGGAGCGATGCCACGCTGCGGCAAGCTGTCGCAATCTGTCATGGGGTTGACTTCGATCAAGGTTCCGGTGGCGCAAAGCACGAAAGATGCGCCCGCAAATCCACACACACACAACGGAGCCCCGTCCATGAAACTTTCCCGCACCTTGATCGCCGGCGCCGTCCTCGCGCTGTTCGGTGGTCTCGCCCAGGCCGCCGATGCCGGCAACATCGTCCTCAAGGTCGGCGTGCACAACGTCAATCCGAAGTCGGACAACGGCACGCTCGCCGGTACGCTCGACAGCGAGGTGGGCAGCGATGCGAAGCCGACCATCCAGGCCGAGTACTTCCTGTCCCCGAACCTCGGCATCGAAGTCCTCGCCGCGCTGCCGTTCACGCACGACGTGAAGCTCAACGGCGTGAAGGCTGCCGAAGTGTCGCACCTGCCGCCGGTCGTCTCGCTGCAGTACCACTTCAATCCGAACGGCATCAGCCCGTTCGTCGGCATCGGCCTGAACTACACCACCTTCTTCAACATTCATGAGAAGGGCCCGATCGCCGGTACGCATCTCGGCCTTGAAAGCTCCTGGGGTCTCGCCGCGCACGTGGGCGTGGATTTCCCGGTTAACGACAAGTGGCTGATCCAGGTCGATGCGCGCTGGGCCGATATCGACTCCACCGCCAAGCTCAACGGCGCCAAGATCGGCACCGTGAACATCGATCCGCTGGTCTACGGCGTGTCGGTCGGCTACAAGTTCTGATTCGCCAACAAGAAATCAAGACAGTTTCGGGATATTTCGACGCCGGGCGCGGTCATTCCGCCCCGGCGTCTTTTTTGTGTGTTTCATGCCGCGACGGATGTCGCCGTCGCGGAAATGCCTTCACCGCATCCCTCAGCCTATGTCCCGGTCTGCGCCGGACCGGGCGAGATAAGCAGCCAGACTGCGCGACGGACTCTCCTCGAAAACCTCGCCCGTAGCCTGCGCCGCGGCGAGCCGATCGAGCCGGAAGCTGCGGAAATCGCCGCGCAACCGGCACCAGGCACCGAGTGTCCAGGCACCGCCCCAGAATGCCAGGCACAACGGCTCGACCTCACGCTGCGAGGCACGCCCCTCGACATCGGCATAGTCGAGCCGCAGCATGCGTCGCTCAGCGATCGCCTGGTGCAGCACATCGATACGCGCCTTGATCTCATCGCGCTGGCCCCAATCGGGCGCGAGCACGCGCGAGCGCTCGGTGCGGGCGCGCAGTGCCTCGGGCAGGACCGCATCGATCTTCAGCATCGCGGCCTGTGCCGCGCGCGCGAGCCGCGTGCCGGCGAAGGCACGCACGAAACGCGTACCGACGACGAGCGCCTCGAGTTCGGCAGCATCGAACATCAGCGGCGGAATGTCGCTGCCGTGGCGCAGCACATAGCCCACGCCCGCCTCGCCCTCGATCGGCACGCCCGAACGCTGCAGATCGGCCACATCGCGGTACACCGTGCGCGGCGAAACGCCGAGCGTCTCGGCCAGCCCCTGCGCGGTCAACGCGGTACGTCGGCCGCGCAGGGCATGGATGATCAGGAACAGGCGGTCGGCACGGCGCATCCCGGCATGGTGGCGGCTAGCCGGCCGTGACGCCAGCGCGGCCCGCTCACACCGGCGACCAGAGGCCGACGCGATTGCCCTCGCAGTCGCGGAACTGCGCGAAGAAGCCCATGCCCTCCGGCAAGGCCGTGCGCGGCACGACGATGCCGCCGCCCTGCGCGGTGATGCGCTCGAGCACTGGGCGCAGGTCCGCCACGCTCAGGTAGACCACGGTGCCCTGGAACGCGGGCTCGCACTGCGGCATGCGGATCAGCGCCCCGCTCGAATACGGCTTGCCGCCGTAAGGGAGTACGGCCATTTCGCCGCCGCCGAAGTTCTCGCGCTGCAGCGGCTGGCCGAGGGCGGTTTCGTAGAAGCGCTGGGCGCGGTCGAGATCGGCAGTCGGGATTTCGAACCAGGCGGGGACGTTCGGGTTCAGCATGACACTCGGGCTCCATGAACTGTGCGGATCGCACCCCGGCAGTCTGCATCCACCCTGCTGCCAGCCTGGTGGCAGCAGGGTGGGCGGCGCCCGGGAAGTGGCGGCGAGCCGCTCAGTCCTCGAAGCGGTCGGCGTAGATCAGGTCCACGTCGAGGCGTACCAAGGCCATGTCGGTCATCGGTGGCGTCGCCACCGCCTGCGCGGATGTACCCGCGAGTACCGGCCGGGCCATCCGACGCAAGCTGCCGGCATAGCGACCAAGGCATCCGAGAACGTTGCGCCCTCTCGGCGGGACACAGCCAATCGATGGGGATCGCGCGGACCGGCTCGATGACGCGAGCGTGCCGAGGCGGACTGGCGGACGAGGTCAGACGTCGCCAGCCGTGACGAACCGAACCTCCGGGATCCAGTTCCACTTGCGCCGCGCCAGACGATCTTCCTGCCCTTCGCCATCGAAGCTCGACGTCGCGCGACCGAGCATCGAAGGAACGACATCTTCGAGCGCATTCACGCTGACCGCGGCGTAGACACGACCTTCGATCTCATTGGTCACCACCGGCACGACGCCGCATCGGGTGCAGACATGGAAGCTCGCCGTGTGCGTACCGAACGAATACCTGGCGACATTCGCGGGCTCCGCGATGTCGAGTACTAACGAGCTCGTCGGACAGGATGTCCACACGCCGCCGTGTTTCACACAGAAGGAACAAGTGCAGGCCCGGGCGGGCATCGTGGCCGGTTCCGGCGCCCACTGCAGGCGAAATCGGATGTTTCCGCAATGGCAACTTCCGTGGATCAGCATGGTGTCGTCAGTATGGCGGCTCGTGATCCGGGCGCGCCCGACGACCTGATGGGGTCGTGAAGCGGCCTGGCGATAGCTCAGGTCATTCCGGGCCGGATGACAGGACCTTGGTCATGAAGGCGCTGTTCGGGTCTTCCACGTAGTCCGCGAACGGGCCGCAGTAAGCAAAGCCGAAGCTTTCGTACAGGCGCTGGGCCGGCTTGAATGCCTCGAACGCGCCCGTCTCGAGGCTGAGGCGTGCGTATCCGCGACGCCGCGCCTCCGCGACGATATGCGCCAGCATGGCCCGGCCCGCGCCACGGCGGCGCAGGCTCGCCGGCGTGCGCATGGACTTCACTTCGCCATGGGCCGCATCCAGCTCCTTCAGCGCGCCGCAGCCGAGCAGAGTGTCTCCCTCCCAAGCCGTCCAGAACGTGATGTCAGGCGAGCGCAGCTTGCTCAGGTCGAGAGCATGAACGCTCCCGGGTGGCGACAGCTCGTGCATGTGCCGCAGGTGTTCCTCGAGAAGCCGGTGCACTTCGGCTCTCGTTAGATCGTCGAGTTCGATGCGCATGATCACCGAGACACGCTCCCCCTATTCCCGTTCAAGTACCCGACCCGCTGGACAGCAGGACCAGGATCAGGGCGATGGCCCCTGGCAACCCCTGGACGAAGAGAATCCTCTTGTTTGCGGTGATTCCCCCGAAGACGCCCGCCACCACCACACACGCCAGGAAGAAGATCTTGATGGGGGCTCCTGCCACACCCAGCAGGATTCCCCAGATCAGGCCCGCGGACAGGAAACCGTTGTACAGGCCCTGGTTGGCGGCGAGCACCTTCGACGCTACCGCGAACTCGGGGGACAGCCCAAAGACCTGCCTTCCCTTGGGCGTGTTCCAAAGGAACATCTCGAGCACCATGATGTAGATGTGCAGAGCTGCTATCAGCCCCGTGGCAACTGCTGCTGCTGCGTAGTTCAAGACAGCCTCCGATCAGTCACGCATGGCGCCTGTCGTTGGAGTCGACCGGCGCTGGAGAGCGAAGCTCGCACGCATGCCCAATGCGTGGCTTCGAGGGCATTCCGTTGCACTCGAGGTTGGACCGCACGGATCTGGCCTAGCAAAGGCATCGACCGACACAGAACCGACCAGCCATGCCTTCGGGCGATGCCAGGTCGGTGGCGAACGATACCGCGATGCCACCCAGCACCCAGAGCCAGGCCCGGGGGCTGCGGACCAGACTGTGCAGGCCAACCACGCCGCGCGAGAGCAGCGCCGCCAGGATGAACCATTCGATGACGCGTAGCGGAACGTAGACGCCGAAATACAACGCGGCGACGGACTGCGCCGAGACAGAACCCAGGGCGATGGCCGCCGTGAAGCCGAACAGCAAGCCCAGTAGCCATCGCACGGCACCGAATTGCAGCGCCCCGAGGAGGCGTGGGCGAGCCACGAACAGGTGCAGGCCATAGCACCCATGCGGGTACGACGTGGAGGTGGGGAAGTTGTCGCTCCACGGCTCATGCAGGGCGCGTTGTCACGCCGCGCTCGCCCTGTGACGTCCAACGATCGAATTGCGGCAAGTCCGAAAGCGAGGCGCCCTGGCCGCCACAGATGAGATGAGCCACGTGCCCGCTTGGCGGGCCAGGGCGACTTGCCGTTGGCGCTCGTCTCGACCGTGGAATTAGGCGCACCGCTGACGCACGAGGCCGGAAGGCAGCTCAACTGCCCTCCGGCGGCTGCCAAAGCTCGAGCTTGTTGCCTTCGGGATCCATCACCCAGCCGAACTTGCCGTACTCGGATTCCTCGACCTTCTCGTCCACGGCGCAGCCTTCTTCCCGGAGCCGGGCGAGCAGCGCGTGCAGGTCCGCTACCCGGTAATTGATCATGAAGCTCGACGTGCTCGGCGCAAAGTACGACGTGTCTTCCTTGAACGGACTCCAGATCGTCGTGCCCCTGGCGCCCGGGTTGTCTTCAGCCCAGCGGAAGGCGACGCCGCCCCACTCTTTGACATTCATGCCGAGGTGAGTCCGATACCACTCGCCCAGGGCCTTGGGATCCTTCGCCTTGAAGAAAACACCGCCAATGCCAGTGACTCGTTTCATCTGCGTCTCCCGCGGCGCTCTATGGATGGATCAGGGTCAGCTATGCACTCTGACGTTGGAATTGAACGGTCGCCGACGGCTCTCCGCCGCAGGGCTGTTCGAATGAAGGGTTAGGCTTTAAATATGCTCCCAAACCTCAATGAGGCCAAGCAGACGGGCCGTGCCAATGAAGAAGCAGATGCCCGAAGAAACAGTCCAGAAACTCGCTGAATTGTTCGCAAGCAACGGATTGAGTAAAGGGAAGGCAAGCGCCCAGAGCAAGTAAACTGCTATGACAGCAACAAGCGCGATTCTCAACAACGACAATTCAATCTGATATTACTTTTTGTGGGATGTGTTTCCGGGTATAAACGATGAATCTTCTGGCCCGGCAAACTTCACGCCATTGATTAATTGCATCAACGATTCGCCTATACTTATAAGCCTATAAGATTCAATTCCTTCAAGGAACACACCATCGAAACCCATTAGATTAATTACTCCTTCATGGAGGATCGCAGGAGCTGCCTCCAACTCCGAAATTAAGGACTCGAATGCGTTTACCACTAACGCTTTGCCTTCGGATGTGGAAATGTTTTCTTCGAGGTTCAACGGCACACTGCCACTGAAGTAGCCTCGTGAAGCAAGAAGCCATTCATTGCGTATGGAATGGGCAAGTGATTGCTTATCTAATGTGTCCTCGATGTGAAGAGCGGCCATACGGAGCCACAGCTCCAGCAGGCTGTCATGCACCCAAAAACCATTTTGTTTGATACCGACGAATGTGGTGCCCATTTGATGCCTTAAGCATGAATTAAGCTGCGCTCGGCGCCGACCCGCGCGGATGAAATGTTTAGTGCTTGACCGAGAACGACTGGACGCAAAGCCAGCCCAATACGACCAGATAACTATACTGCAAATGTAACCGCCGCTGCCCGGAACTAGACCCTGGACTTGTGGCAGCCTCTGAGCCACAGGCGACCCAGAGCATGGCTATCGCATAATCCACTAATATTGAAAGTTACGCGAAAATGTGCCTACAGGGTGCAATGTGGGGCAAACTCATGCCAATGAGAATAAAGCCATTGCCAGCCAAAGTAACTGCTTCCCTATCACCGGTGAGTGCAAGCAGCTCACCAACGCTGACGCCGCCGCCCTGACGATAGAGTCAGCTTATTTAACTCCCTAACCGTCATGACTGGACACCTAACCTCTGGGGTGAGGCGGGCAGATGGCGAGGCGGCCTGATGGCTGGTTGATACGCACAACCGGGAGGCTGGCCGGCCTTGGGGCGATGGCCCCGCACGCGGTGCTCGCAGCGGTTGCCCACGGTCCTTTCGCAGGGTGCGGTTCGCGCGGTCCTGGCCCGTGCGCTGCGCTAAGGGCGGTGCGTGGCGTGCATCGACAAGCCCGTGTCGGCACACACGCTGCACATTGCCACGCAACACTTCGGCTCGAATCCGGCTGCGACATCCGCACTGTGCAGGCACTGCACGATCACAAGGACGTGCGCACGACGCCGGTCTACACGCGTGTCTTCGATTGTGGCGGGCCTGGAGTGATCAGTCCGCTCGATGGCTGGAGTTTGGCAGGGGCTTTCGGGCGACCAGAAAGTGGATGAAGTTACCCTCGGCATCCTGGCCGTGGATGCCGTAGATGACCGTGCGGTCCGGCCGCTGACGACTGAAGCCCAGGAGACGGCGTAGGCGCCATGTCCAGCGGTGCCAGATCAGGGCGATGTGGTTTGGCATGTCAGCTGACTCCATGTTTGACGGCGCCTTCGCGACGCGCCCGACCCGAATACGGGTGCGAGGGCCACGATCCATCTACCGTGTTCGGCGGTCTCGGTGAGTATGCAACGCGCGGGTTCGATCCCGGCAATCCTCATCCGTTTCATGTCCTTGCCACATCAGCCCGCCCGCGCGGCATCGCGCGCGTGGACACGCGCCGGGCATCGGCCGACAATCCGCGACCGTTGCTATTTTTGCCGGAGCCGACGCATCCATGAGATCGATTTCGCTCACCCAGTTCCTGATCGAGGAGCAGCGCGCGGGCCCGCATCTGAATGCCGATCTGCGTCTGCTGATCGAGGTCGTCGGGCGCGCCTGCAAGCGCATTTCGATCGCCGTGGGCAAGGGTGCGCTCGGTGGCGTGCTCGGCGATGCGGGCACCGGCAACGTGCAGGGCGAGGCGCAGAAAAAACTCGACGTGCTCTCGAACGAGATCCTGCTGCAGGCGAACGCGTGGGGCGGTCATCTCGCCGGCTGCGCGTCCGAAGAAATGGACGAGCCGCAGCCGATTCCGGACGTCTATCCGAAGGGTAATTACCTGTTGCTGTTCGATCCGCTGGACGGGTCGAGCAACATCGACGTGAACATCTCGGTCGGCACGATCTTCTCGGTGCTCAAGTGCCCGGACGGCGTGACCGAGGCGCGCGCCGAGCATTTCCTGCAGCCGGGCGTGCAGCAGGTCACGGCCGGCTATGCGGTGTACGGCCCGAGCACGCTGCTGGTGCTCACGGTCGGCCGCGGCACGCACGTGTTCACGCTCGATCGCGAACTCGGCAGCTTCGTGCTGACCCAGCGCGACGTGCGGGTCCCCGCCGACACGCGCGAGTTCGCGGTGAACATGTCCAACCAGCGTTTCTGGGAAGCGCCGATGCAGCGCTACATCGGCGAGCTGCTCGCCGGCAAGGAAGGCCCGCGCGGCAAGGACTTCAACATGCGCTGGGTCGCGTCGATGGTCGCCGACGTGCATCGCATCCTGACGCGCGGCGGCATCTTCGTGTATCCGTGGGACCGCAAGGATCCGGACAAGCCCGGCAAGCTGCGCCTGATGTACGAGGCCAATCCGATGGCCTTCATCATTGAGCAGGCCGGCGGTGCGGCGACCACGGGCCGTCAGCGCATCCTCGACGTCGTGCCGGGCAAGCTGCATCAGCGCGTGCCGGTGTTCCTCGGCTCTAAGAATGAGGTCGAGCTGGCCACGCGCTATCACCTCGACCACGATGCGACGGCCTGAAGTGCGTCGCGATGGCGTGATTTGCCTGCGCGCCGCGTTCGCTGATCCGCGCGCGGTCGGCGATTCGCCATCGGCCGAGCCACTCGTCGAGGAGGACCGTGCATGAGTGCTGCACCGTCGCGCGATTTCATCGAGGTCTACCCGGACGCGCTCGATTTGGCCTTCTGTCGCGCGGTGATCGAGCGCTTCGAAGCCTCCGGCCAGGCCCGCCGCGGCGAGACCGGTGGCGGCGTGAACGTGAAGCTCAAGGACAGCTGGGACATCCGCCTGGCCGGCAAGCCGGAATGGGCGGATGTCGAGCGCACCTTGAACGGTGCGGTGCTCGGCGCCCTGCGCCATTACGTGCGCACGTATCCGCACCTCGCGCTCGCGCCGCTGCACCTGCAGATGCCGGATCCGGCCACCGGCGAGCTGGTCGCGCTCGATGCGCAGCGTGTCGCGGGGCTCGAGGATCGCCTGCTCGATGCATTGATCAACCGCGTGTTCCGGCCGGGCCAGATCAACCTGCAGAAGTACGTCGCCGACCAAGGCGGCTATCCGTACTGGCACAGCGAGCAGTATCCGAAGCTCGACCACGGCGAAACGCTGCATCGCGTGGTGTTGTGGACAACGTATCTCAACGACGGTTTCGGCGAGGGCGGCACCGAGTTCCTCTACCAGGATCGCCTGATCACGCCACACACCGGTTCCCTGCTGATCGCGCCGGCCGGCTTCACGCATACGCACCGCGGCAACATGCCCAAGGGCGGCGACAAGTACATCGCGACGAGCTGGGTGCTGTTCCAGCGCGCGGAGACGCTTTACGCGGCGCCGACGGGCTGAGCGGCCCGACGCTTCTCCGCTGCTTGCAGTGCATGGCCCGATCTGCCGTCGCGGCGATCGGCGGGTGCCGTCAGAACAGCGCGCCTTGCGGTGACGGCAGCGACGGCGGCACGAAACGACTGCACTCGAGATCGAGCTGGCCCACCCGCGCGAGGTCGTGCCGGCGCACGGCGAGTGCGAAGCGCTGACGAATCAATGCCGCGAATTCGCCCTGGCCGCGCATGCGATGACCGAAGCGCGGGTCGTTGTCGCGCCCGCCGCGCATCTGACGCAGTACGCTCAGCACATGCGCGGCACGCTCGGGAACATGGGCCTCGAGCCATTCGCCGAAAAGCTCGCGAAGCTCATGCGGCAGGCGCAGTAGGGTATAGCCCGCGCAGGGCGCACCGGCCATGGCGGCGCGTTCGAGGATGGTTTCCATGCACGCATCGGTCAGCGCCGGAATGATCGGTGCGACCAGCACGCCACACGGCACACCGGCCGCATTCAACGTACGGACCGCCTCGAGCCGGCGATGCGGCGCGCTGGCGCGCGGTTCGAGGCGGCTCGCGAGCCGGTTGTCGAGCGTTGTGACCGAGACGAATACATACACCAGCCTTTCCTGCGCGAGGCACTGCAGGAGATCGAGATCGCGCTCGATCAGAGCGTTCTTGGTGACGATCGTGCACGGATGACGGCAAGTCGCGAACACATCCAGCACGCCGCGCGTGAGCCGCTGCGTGCGCTCGATCGGCTGGTACGGGTCGGTGTTCGCGCCGAGATTGATCGGGCTGCAGCGATAACCCGGCCTGGCGAGTTCCTCGACCAGGCGTTCGACCGCATTGGTCTTGGCGAACAGGCGCGTCTCGAAATCGAGACCCGGCGACAGGTTCAGGTAGGCATGCGATGGCCGCGCATAGCAGTACGCACAGCCGTGCTCGCAGCCGCGGTAGACGTTGACCGACTGCTCGAACGGAACATCCGGGGAGGCATTGCGGGTGATGATCCGGCGCGCCCGCTCGACCGTGACCGTGGTGCGCGGCGGCGCGAGCGGGGCGCCATCGGCGGCGAAGCCGGCTTCGGCGAGCGAGCCCCAGCCGTCGTCGAAGGTTTCGCGCCGGGTCGTCTCGAAACGTCCCTCGATGCGGCTCGCGGTGCCGCGCCCTTTCAGGCGGGCGGGAGGAAATCGGTGATCCATGCGCAGACCCTGCCGTCGGCCCGTCGCATCGTCCGAGACACGGCAGACGGGCGAGGCTCGGTTATCATGCCGGCGCCACGGCTTCCGTTCGAACTCGAGCCACCCATGCGCCTGATCTGGCCCGTACTGGCTGTATTCGGTTTCGTCCTCGCCTATCTCGCCTCGACGCCGGGCGTACTTGCGACCGGTTTGCTGCTCGGCTTCGTCAGCCTGTTCGGCTCGGTGCTGTCGCTGGCCGCGGTACGCATCGAAAGCCGCGCGCGGCCGGAGACCCAGATCATCGCCACGTCCGAACTCGCCGAGCTGCGCCGGCAGGCCGAAGCGCGCCGCAAGGCCGGACCGCCCCCGGTGCCGCCCGCGGCCTGAAGCGGACCGCACCGGCACTTTCCAAACCGGACACAGGATTCCCGCATGACCTTGCAGGCGATTGCGCTCACCCTCGCCACCGGCGGACTCGCCGGCTGGCTCGCGGCACTCGTGCTGCGCCGGCACGGCCTCGGTCTGGCCGGCAACGTCGGTGTCGGCGTGGCCGGTGCGCTGATCGCGCGCTGGCTCGGCGCGCAGCTCGGCATCGGCCTCGGCGGTGGGTTGCTGGCCGGGCTCGTGCAGGCCTTCCTCGGCGCACTGCTGCTGCTCACCCTGGTCGGACTGATCCGGCGCTGAAGTCCGCCGGAAAGGACGACGCCGGCACGAGGCCGGCGTCGGGTGGTGCAGGGCGCGGATTGTCGTTCATACGCCGCCACGGCATTCCGCATGCTGCGGTCGGCCGGCGCGACGATCGGGCGATCGCCGCGCCGCGCGGTCTTACTGGGTGATGTCGACGTCCTTGGTCTCGCGCAGGAACAGCGAGCCGAGGATGAAGGTCATGCCGGCGATCACCAGCGGATACCACAGGCCCGAGTAGATGTCGCCGGTCAGGGCCACCAGGGCGAAGGCCGTGGTCGGCAGGAAGCCGCCGAACCAGCCGTTGCCGATGTGATACGGCAGGCTCATCGAGGTGTAGCGGATCTTGGTCGGGAACAGCTCGACCAGCCACGCCGCGATCGGGCCGTAGACCATCGTCACGTACAGCACGAGGATGGTGAGGACGACCAGCACCATGAACTCGTTGACCTGCGCCGGATCGGCCTTGGCCGGATAGGCCGCCGCCTTGAGCGCTTCCGTCAGCTGCTTGCTGAAGGCCTCGTTCTGGGTCTTGAGATCGGCGCCGGACAGCCCGCTGCCCTCGAACGAGTTGATCACCGTGCTGCCGACCTTGACCGTGGCCAGCGTGCCGGCCGGTGCCGCCACGTTCGAGTACGGGATGCCGCCCTTGGCCAGCGCCGACTTGGCGATGTCGCAGGACGTGGTGAACTTCGACGTGCCGACCGGGTTGAACTGGAAGCTGCAGGTGGCCGGATCGGCGGTGACGACGACCGGATTCGCCTGGCTGGCCTGCTCGACTGCCGGATTGGCGTAGTGCGTGAGCGCCTTGAACAGCGGGAAGTAGGTCAGCACCGCGAGCAGGCAGCCGAGCATGATGATCGGCTTGCGGCCGATCTTGTCCGACAGCCAGCCGAACAGGATGAAGAACGGCGTGGCGATGGCCAGCGCACCGGCGATGAGCAGGTTCGCGGTGACCGGATCGACCTTCAGCGTCTGGGTCAGGAAGAACAGAGCGTAGAACTGGCCGCCGTACCAGACCACCGCCTGGCCGGCGGTGCCGCCGAGCAGGGCGAGGATGACGACCTTCATGTTCGACCAGCGGCCGAAGGATTCCGTGATCGGCGCCTTCGACGTGCGGCCCTCGGCTTTCATCTGCTGGAATAGCGGCGATTCCTGCAGCTGCAGACGGATGTAGACCGAGATGATCAGCAGCAGGGCCGAGATCACGAACGGGATGCGCCAGCCCCAGGTTTCGAAGTCGGGACCCAGCGCCTTGCGGCAGGACAGGATGACGAGCAGCGAGAGGAACAGGCCGACGGTCGCAATGGTCTGGATCCAGCTCGTGTACAGGCCACGCTTGCCTTGCGGCGCGTGCTCGGCCACGTAGGTGGCCGCACCGCCGTACTCGCCGCCGAGCGCGAGGCCCTGCAGCAGGCGCAGGCTGATCAGCATGATCGGTGCCGTAACGCCGATCGAGGCGTAATTCGGCAACACGCCGACCAGGAAGGTCGACAGGCCCATCAGCACGATCGTCACGAGGAACGTGTACTTGCGGCCGATCAGGTCGCCGAGGCGACCGAACACGAGCGCGCCGAACGGACGCACCGCGAAGCCGGCGGCGAACGCGAGCAGCGCGAAGATGAAGGCGCTGGTCTCGTTCAGGCCGGAAAAGAACTGCTTGCCGATGATCGCGGCGAGCGAGCCATACAGGTAGAAGTCATACCACTCGAACACGGTGCCGATGCTCGATGCCATGATCACGCGGAAGTGCCCGCGCGACAGGTTCGAGCCCGCTGCGGCAGCTACGGTTGCCATCGTTTGATCCCCTTAATCAGAACGAGTACTTGACCATGAACTGCAGGCGGTCGATCTTGCCGTCCACGCCGTTCTCGAGCTCACGCTTGCCGACCATGAACTCGGCACCGACGTCCACCTTCGGCAGCGGCGAGTAGATGAGGTTCGCGCGGAAGCTCTGCGAGTTCTTGGTCACGCTCTTGCCGGTCAACGCGGTGTCGTTGTCGTACTGGCTGCGCGCGTAGATCAGATTGGTACGCAGCTGCTTGGTAAACGCATGCCGCCACGCCACATAGCCGGCCACACCGCCGATGTCCTCGAGATCACCATTGGCATCGAGCACCGAGTCGCTGGTCACGCCAAGACCGATGTAGCGGCCGAGTGCCGAGCCGAAGGTCAGCTGGTAGCGCAGGTCGTCGTTCGCGCCGGCAATCCATTTACCGCCGAGCGTGAAGGCACCGGAGAACTTGCTGTCATGCACGGCCGGCGTGGTGCCGCTGGCCTGGCGATCGACCGCGAGGTCGCGCAGCACCGCGGCGACGCCGAAGCTGCCCCAGGCGCCCTTCCAGCCGTAGCGTGCAGTGACATCCGGCAGGCCGCCTCGATCAGAACTTGCGGCCGCGCCGCCCTTGTTCGGGATGACCGTAGTCTGCGGATCTTCCAGCGAGACCGAGAACGCGCCGCTGGTGTAACGCACCTGCGGCTGGCGCACGAAGATCACGCCGTCACTCGGGCCGATGAAGTCGACGGCCTCGGGCAGGGCGGCCGTATCCATGAAGTTCGACCAGGTCTGACCGGCCAGCCACTTGTCCCAGTAGGCATAGGCGTGACGCACGGTCGCGCCGTAGGTGTTGGTGGAGTTCTCGTTGCCGAGCGCGCCGCCGAAGAAGTCGAACTCCACGAAGCCACCGAGCTTGTGACCATCATCGGTCACGGTGTCGACGCCAAAATTGACACGCGAGAACTTGATCCCGCCATCAAAATCGGTGTGCGAGCCCTTGCCGCCGACCGGCGTCTGCGCCGGCACGTAGAGATCGCGGCCGGTCGCACTGTCGGCGAGCTGGCCGGAATCCGTACGCGTTTCCATGAAGTCGGCCTTGATGAAGCCGCCGAACTTGAACGTAGTGTTCGGATTCGCGCCCGGGGTGATGGTCGTTGTCTGGATCGGCGCCTTGACGCCCGGTGCGGCCGGGCCGGCCACGGCAGGCGCGGCGACCGGAGCGGCCTTCTGCGACTGCACCATCGACTTCAGTTCGTTGAGCTGCTGTTCGAGTTGAGCGATGCGCGCCTCGAGGGCGGCTTCGCGTTTGTCATCGGCGAAGGACGGCGCCGCGCCGCCCAGACCCGCGACGATCGCGAGCGCTATCATGCTGCGCCGCACAATGCGGCCTTGTGTCGTTTGCATATGCCTTCCCCTCCACGATGTGTACAAAAGGCGAGCCGAGATTGCGCCCTCGTCGCAAGCCACGCCTATTCGCCATTGGTCTAGCGAATCCCTGGACGCGGACTAACCGGACGATCGATCGCTCCAGCCCACACGGTCGTGCAGCGGACCCACGGCCGCATCGCGCTCACTCGATGTCCGACGCAGATCCAGCGCGGCGGCGGATGCGTGACCGTCGAACGTCTGCGCAACTTCAGACGATGTGCGTCCCGGACGTACGCCCCACGATCGGCGGCGGTGTTCGACTATGGTCTGAAGAAAGCCTCGCGAGCCCGCATCGCTGTGGAAAATGGCGGCGGCGCGGGGCACCATCGACGGCAATGGTGCCGCCGGCACATTCAATTCGACCAGCACGCGGGACGCGGCACGACCGCCGGGCCCGCCCTTTCGGGGAGTGTCCAGCATGTCCAAGATCTATCCGGTCCCAGCCGAGTTCGCGGCGACGGCCCGCATCACGCGCGAGCAGTACGATCGGCTCTATGCAGAGTCCGTGCGCGATCCGGAAGGTTTCTGGGCGCGCATCGCGCAGCGCATCGACTGGATCAAGCCGTTCACGCGGGTCAAGGACGTCTCCTACGATCCCCACCACCTGCACATCCGCTGGTTCGACGATGGCGAACTGAACGTTGCGGCGAACTGCCTCGACCGTCATCTCGCCACGCGCGGTGATAAGACCGCGATCATCTTCGAGGGCGACGACCCGAACGACTCGCGGCGCATCAGCTACCGCGAGCTGCATGCGGAGGTCTGCAAGGCCGCCAACGCACTGCGCCATCTCGGCGTGCAGAAGGGCGACCGCGTGGCGATCTACCTGCCGATGATCCCCGAAGCCGCGATCGCGATGCTCGCCTGCGCACGCATCGGCGCGATCCACTCGGTCGTGTTCGGCGGCTTCTCGCCGGACTCGCTGGCCGGACGCATCGCCGACTCGCGCTGCAAGCTCGTCATCACCGCGGACGAAGGCTTGCGCGGCGGGCGCAAGGTGCCGCTGAAGGCCAACGTCGATGCGGCACTCAACCGTCCGGGCACGGACAGTGTCGCCACGGTGCTGGTCGTCAGGCGCACCGGTACGGCGGTGGCGATGCAGGCACCGCGCGATCGCTGGTGGGATGCGGTGGTCGAAGGCCAGAGCACCGAATGCGCACCGGTGCCGGTGAATGCCGAGGATCCGCTGTTCATCCTCTACACTTCCGGCTCGACCGGCCAGCCGAAGGGCGTGCTGCATTCGAGCGGCGGTTATCTCGTCTATGCGAGCTTCACGCACGAGTGCGTGTTCGACGTGCGCGAGGACGACGTCTACTGGTGTACCGCCGACGTGGGCTGGGTGACCGGCCACAGCTATCTGCTCTATGGTCCGCTCGCCAACGGCGCGACCACGCTGATGTTCGAAGGCGTGCCGAACTATCCGGACGTCGGCCGCTTCTGGCAGGTCGTCGACAAGCACAAGGTCACGCTGTTCTACACCGCGCCGACCGCAATCCGCTCGCTGATGCGCGAGGGTGAGGAGCCGGTGAAGAAGGCGTCGCGCGCCTCGCTGCGCCTGCTTGGCTCGGTCGGCGAACCGATCAATCCCGAGGCCTGGGAGTGGTATCACCGCGTGGTCGGCGACGGCCGCTGCCCAATCGTCGATACCTGGTGGCAGACCGAAACCGGCGGCATCCTGATCACGCCGCTGCCGGGCGCGATCGCGACTAAGCCGGGTTCGGCGACGCTGCCGTTCTTCGGCGTGAAGCCCGCGATCGTCGACACCGGCGGCACCGAGCTGACCGGTGCCTGCGAGGGCAATCTGGTGCTGACGGATTCCTGGCCGGGCCAGATGCGCACCGTCTACGGTGACCATCAGCGCTTCGTCGATACCTACTTCCGCACCTACCCTGGCAGCTACTTCACCGGCGACGGCGCGAAGCGCGACGAGGATGGTTACTACTGGATCACCGGCCGCGTCGACGACGTGATCAACGTTTCCGGTCACCGCATCGGCACGGCCGAGGTCGAGAGCGCGCTGGTCGCGCATTCGAAGGTCGCTGAGGCGGCCGTGGTCGGCTGTCCGCACGACATCAAGGGTCAGGGCATCTACGCCTACGTGACCCTGGTCGCCGGCGAGGAACCGACCGAAGACCTGCGCAAGGAACTGGTCGCCTGGGTGCGCAAGGAGATCGGCCCGATCGCCACGCCGGACTTCATCCAGTGGGCGCCGGGTCTGCCGAAGACGCGTTCGGGCAAGATCATGCGCCGCATCCTGCGCAAGATTGCCGAGAACGCGCCGGACCAGCTCGGCGATACCTCGACACTGGCCGATCCATCGGTGGTCAACAACCTGGTCAACG
>Ga0116193_1001158_pt1 | contig 22645 bp, 19 predicted proteins | sample AD_UKC115_MetaG_FD_89892 | JGI IMG/M metagenome (GOLD analysis project Ga0116193, IMG submission 89892) | Active sludge microbial communities of municipal wastewater-treating anaerobic digesters from Hong Kong - AD_UKC115_MetaG | ecosystem: Engineered > Bioreactor > Anaerobic > Digestate... | reverse complement strand
TTGCAATTAATATTTCTGGTGCCGGAAAAGGTATTCATTTGCCCGAACATTTTAATCAAGAATTGCCTGCTACACAACCTCAAACCTGGCAAGATGTTATTCTGCATGTTTTTCCTGAAAATATTATAAAATCTATGTACAATGGCGATGTGTTGCCTATTGTAGTGTTTAGCGTAGTTTTTGGTATTGCATTAGCCATGCTCAACGAAAATAAAAAGAAACCACTGCTTCAATTTTCTGAAAGCCTTGCTGAAACAATGTTTAAGTTTACGAACATTATTATGTACTTTGCTCCATTTAGTGTAGGTGCTGCAATAGCTGTAACTGTTGGTCATTTAGGTATTGATATTTTAACTTCCTTAGCAAAATTGTTGTTTACTTTATATGCAGCACTCTTAGTTTTTTTAGGAGGTGTTTTATTAACCATAGCTCTTGTTTTAAAAATTCCTGTAAGGCAGTTTATTAAAGCTGTATCCGAGCCTGTATCTATTGCATTTGCAACAACAAGTTCCGAATCTGCCTTACCTATTGCAATGGAAAACATGGAAAAATTTGGTGTACCGAGAAAAATAGTTTCATTTGTTTTGCCCACAGGTTATACTTTTAATTTAGATGGTACAACATTGTATTTATCTTTAGCAGCCCTATTTGTAGCACAAGCAGCAGGTATTGATTTAAGTTGGAATAAACAGTTATTAATGGGCTTAACCTTAATGCTTACCAGCAAAGGAGTTGCAGGCGTACCAAGAGCTTCATTGGTAATTTTAATTGGCACTGCTGCATCATTTGGCTTACCATTGTGGCCCATTATGGCTATTTTAGGAATTGATGAATTAATGGATATGGCAAGAACTTCTGTAAATGTTATTGGCAACTGCTTAGCAAGCTGTGTAATTGCAAAATGGGAAGGAGAATTTGACCAGGAAAAAGCCCTAAATTTTGTAGAATAATTTTTTGTTGAAATGATATTTTTTTGAAAAGAATTTTAACCCTTAGCATGAAAAAAATAATTGCACTTTTTGTATTGTGTTTATGTATATCAACTTTTATAGTAGCTCAAACTACCCATGATACACTTACTTTAAAAATACAAAACCAATACCAGGCAGAGGTTTCAGAAGTTTCTGTAACTGTAATAAGTTCAGGAAAAACTTTTACTACAAATGAAAGAGGATGGGTAACTATTGAGGCAAATGCAAACGACTCCCTACACCTTTCCAAGAAAAAATATACATCAACTACAATTGCAGTTAATCAAATTAATGCGAAGAAGTATATTGAACTTAATAAACAATTTACATGGACAGATTTAATTACTCCCATGTTTTATATTATTAATGGTGGTTTATGGTTTTTACTTTTTGTGGTTTTTGCAGAAACAGGACTTTTTGTAGGCTTCTTTTTGCCTGGCGATAGTTTATTATTTTTAGCAGGAATTTTTAGCAATATGCTTGCTGCTTATTTGTTTGATACCAACAGTGATTTAATAAATTTACTCATCATAATAACACTTGTTTCAGTAGCAGGAATTTTAGGAAATACTGTGGGTTATTGGTTTGGCAAAAAAGTAGGACCAACCATGTACCATTGGAAAGATAATTTTATTTTCAAACAAAAATATTTACACCAAGCACATGAGTTTTATGAAAAATATGGTGGCGGAGCTATTGTATTTGCAAGGTTTTTACCAATAGTTAGAACCTTTGCTCCTATTGTAGCAGGTATTGTACAAATGGATAAAAAGAAATTTACTTTATTTAATATTATTGGCTCTATTGCATGGGCAGGTAGTATGATTGCTGCAGGACATTATTTAGATAAATTATTTATTGAAAAATTTGAAATTGATTTAAAAAAACATCTTGAATTAATTATCATCATAATTATATTAATTTCAACGGCACCTGTAATTATAAAATTATTAAGTAAAAAAAAGCATCTTAAAGAGTAAACATAATTTTATATGAATCAACACAAACAGTTTGGAGTTATTTCTATACCTGTTATTGTAGCTGCCTTAGGCTACTTTGTAGATATTTATGATTTGCTACTTTTTACCATCGTTAGAGAACCAAGTTTAAAAGAAATTGGTATTAGCTTAGCTGATAAAGCAGCAGTTTTAGAAGCAAGTACAAAAATTATAAACTGGCAAATGGCTGGCTTACTAATAGGTGGAATTATTTGGGGAATTATTGGCGATAAAAAAGGAAGATTAAGTGTATTGTTTGGCTCAATTGCCTTGTATTCTATTGCAAATTTTTTAACAGGCTATGTACAAAATGTAGAACAATATAGTTGGGCAAGATTTGTTGCAGGAATAGGGCTTGCAGGAGAATTGGGTGCTGGCATAACTTTAGTAAGTGAACTATTACCAAAAACAAAAAGAGGTATTGGAACTTCATTGGTTGCTGGCTTTGGATTATTTGGAGCTGTATTTGCTTATTACACTTTTAATATAACCAACGAAGATTGGCGATTATGTTTCAAAATTGGTGGTGGATTAGGTATTGTGTTACTGGCTTTAAGAATTTCTGTGGTAGAAAGTGGCATGTTTAATAATATAAAAAACACCAACGTACAACGTGGTAATATTTTAATGTTTTTTACCAATGCCCAACGATTTAGAAAATACATTTTTGCTATTTTAATTGGCTTACCAACATGGTATGTAATTGGTGTACTTGTAAATTATAGCAATCGTTTTGCAACAGAGTTTTATGGTAATAATGCAATCATCAGTGGCAAAGCAATAATGTATGCTTATGCAGCAATAGCAATAGGCGATATAGTTATAGGATTTGTAAGTCAGTATTTTAAAAGCAGAAAAAAAGCATTAATGCTGTATTATTTACTTAGTATCATTTCCATAGTTTTATTTTTTAGTCCATTCAATAATAGTGATACAAAAATGTATGTAATATGTGCTATGCTTGGTTTTAGCACAGGCTTTTGGGCAATATTTGTAACCATGGGTGCAGAACAATTTGGCACCAATCTTAGAGCAACTGCTGCTACTACAATTCCTAATATGGTTCGTGGTTCATTGCCTTTAATCAACATTTTATTTTTAGATGTTTTTCAAAAAAGTTTTCATTGGAGTTTAACTATAAGTGGTATAATAACTGCTATTGTTGTAATGCTAATTGCCTTAATAGCTTTTTATTTTACAGAAGATACTTTTCATAAAGATTTGAATTATTTAGAAGAATAAATTTTGTAACAAGTGCAAGAACAGAAAACAACAAATAGTACAGAACAAAAAATTTCAAAATTTTTAATCATTCGTTTTTCATCTATTGGAGATATTGTGCTTACAACGCCTGTAATACGTTGTTTAAAACAACAAATACCTAATGCAGAAATTCATTTTCTTACAAAAAAATCTTTCAAAGACATTGTAGAAAACAACCCATACATTGATAAAATAATTTTGTTGCAAGATAACTGGGAACAAATGATACAAGAATTGCAACAAGAAAATTATAATTACATTATTGACCTTCATCACAATTTAAGAACGTTAAGAATAAAAAGAAGTTTAAAAAAAATAAAAGCATTTTCTTTTAATAAACTCAATATTCAAAAATGGTTGCTTACAGCTTTTAAAATAAATGTTTTACCCAACATACATATTGTTGATAGAAATTTTGAAACAGTAAAAACCTTTGGTGTAATTAATGATGGTAAAGGTTTGGATTATTTTATTCCAGAAAAAGATAGTATTCAATTAAAAGATATTCCTACACAACATCAGTTTGGATACATTGGTATTGTAATTGGTGCAGCATTAAATACAAAAAAATTACCCGTTCATAAACTACAACAATTATGCAGTAAAATTGAGTACCCTATTATTTTATTAGGCGGGAATGAAGACAAAGAAAACGGTAATTTAATTGCCTCAATAGATAATGTAAAAATTTACAATGCTTGTGGCAAATTTAATTTGAATGAAAGTGCAGATTTAGTAAAAAAAGCAAAACTCATTATTACACACGATACAGGTTTAATGCACATTGCAGCAGCTTTTAATAAACCTATTCTTTCTATTTGGGGCAATACTGTGCCTGCTTTTGGCATGACTCCTTATTATGGCAATAATCAAATTACGCATATAAATTATGAGGTAAAAGTATCTTGCAGACCTTGTAGTAAAATTGGTTATAACAAATGTCCCAAAAAACATTTTAAGTGTATGGAATTGCAAGATGTAGAAAAAATAGCTAAAGATGCTTTGCATCTTATCTCCTAAAAAATTATCTTCTGCTGGCAATTAATAATGCCAAATCGGTATATTTTAAATCAAATTTTTGGCTGATATAAAAATCGGTTAATGCCCCTTTAAATAAATAAATTCCTTCTCTAATATTGAAGTTGTGCCAAATAATTTCGTCTAAACCTCCTTCATCACTTATTTGAATAAGTAAGTGCATTAACACATTGCTAATTGCCTGACTTGCTGTTCGTGCAAAACCACTTGGAATATTGGGTACACAATAATGTATTACATCATATTTTTCAAACACAGGATTTTCATGGCTTGTTAATTGGCTGGTTTCAAAACAACCACCTCTATCAATAGCTACATCAATTATTACACTTCCTTTACGCATGTTTGCAACCATAGCCTCTGTAACAACAACAGGTGCATGACCATATTCATTACTTAAAGCACCTACTGCAACTTCACAAGTTTTTAATTGTTTAGCCAAAATTTTGGGCTCTATAACACTCGTCCAAACGGGTTGTCCTAAATTGTTTTGAAGTTGTTTTAAACGAGATACATTATTATCAAAAACTTTTACGCTTGCTCCTAAAGCAATAGCATTTCTTGTAGCAATTTCTCCTACAGTGCCTGCACCAATAACTACAACTTTTGTAGGTGGAATGCCACTGATGCTACCTAACAAAACACCTTTTCCTTTATTAAAACTGCTTAAATATTGTCCTGCAATAAGCATTACAGCACCACCTGCAATTTCACTCATGCTTCTCACTATTGGATAAGTGCCACTATCATCTTTTAAATTTTCGAAACTAATAGCGGTTACTTTTTTCTCCATTAATTTTTCAATAGTTTTTTTGTTTAATGCAGAGTAATGTATGGGCGAAAAAATAATTTGGTTTTGTTGTATTAAATTCAAGTCTTCCTGTACAGGTGGAGCAGTTTTAATTAATACAGGTGCTTTAAAAACATCTTCTCTATTGTAACAAATTTGTGCCCCTGCTTCGCTATAATCTTTATCTGCATAATTACTTCCTTCTCCTGCCTTAGATTCTACAATAACAGTATGTCCATTATTTATCAACACACCAACTGCATCTGGCGATAAGCCTATACGATTTTCTTGAAATGCAATTTCTTTTGGAATACCAATTTGCAGTTGTGTACCTTGAGGTTTTATATCTAAGGTTTCTTCTAAGGTTTCGTAACTAAACGATGTAGAAATTACAGGTTTTGAAGCAGCCATAATTGGTTGTATTAAAATTTAGCAGCCTAAAGTTACTTATTGATTTTGGCTTTAATGAACTTTATTTTTAAAAGTAGATTCGTGTAGTTTAAAATGCTTAATTTTTTTTATTGACTTCAGTAGTTATAGATTTATTATTTGCGTTGTTCGTCCATTTAAAAGTATTAATTAAATGTTTTACATCTTCCATTAAAAACCTATTTACAACACTCAAAGAATCCTCATTTGGAGTTGCATTAAAATACAAAGCTCCTCTTAAAAAATGATGAGTACTATCTGTTAAAAAAAACTGATTGGCTGTTGCAACTTCTCCTCCTACTTTAAAAAACATACCATGAATACCCAACTTTGTTACAATGCTGGAATCATCAATAGAATAAGCCTTTTGAGCATGTTTGCCTGTAAGTTTATAAGCATCGTTTACCAGCGAACTAAAATTATTTTTTTCAATTTGTTTGTAGCTTACATATACCTTACCATTGAACTGAGGAAAATCAATATTTATCCACCAAGGGTTTTCTGTTTTTTCGCCAAAAAACATGGAGTCTTTTATTATTTTGGCATATACAGGATATTCAAAAGTGTAAGGATAGCCAGGCATTTCGAAAGTGGTGTATTTTTTTTCGGGAAAGTTTATTGTATAATAACCTTTTGGTTTGGGCGTATAAACACTATTGCATGAAATAAAAAAAATAAGCAATAGCCAATGGTAATTTTTAGTTAGGAGAGCCAATGCTTTGCTATTCATATTTTATTCTTATCGTTTATTATAAATTTATTTTGCTGTGCTTTACTACACATTTTCTATTGGTAAAAGTACAAAAAAAGTTGTGCCTACTCCTTCAACAGATTCAAACCAAATTTTGCCTTTGTGAGCTAATGTAATTTGTTTGCATATATGTAAACCTAAACCATAAGTTTGCTCTCCATTAGTTCCTTTACGTTTGGCATCTGTAAACATTTCAAAAACTTTTTCTTTACTTTTTTCAGGAATGCCAATACCTTGGTCTTGAATTTTAATAAGCATATTCTCATCAACTTGTTCAAGATATATATTTATTGATTTGTTTACATGGCTAAACTTAATTGCATTTACAATAAGATTAGAAAATAATCTCCACAGTTTTTCATTATCTCCTTGAATAGTATGGTGTACCAAAGTAGTACGAAAGTTGAGTGTTTGTTGCTTTTCGAGTGCTTTAAATTGAAGTAGTTTAATGCAATCTTTTAATAAAGCTACAATATCAATAAGTTGAAGATTTAATTTTTGAGTACCAATAGATGTGCTTGTTTGCATTAATTCATCAATCATTTCAAGAGAGTTGGTACAAGAAGTTCGAATAAGTTTTACCATTTCTTTTCTTTCAGGAATTTGCATTTGACTATCAGTAATTAAAATGTTTGCAATACCTGAAATTCCTGCTAATGGGCTTCTTAAATCATGTGCCATTACTCTCATTACTCTTACATAATTTTTATTACTCAACTCCAATTCTTGTAGTGTGTTTTGTAATTCTAAATTGTGCAATTTGGCTTGATTAGCAGTTTTCTTATTTTGCTTGCCATACCTATAAATAAAAAAGGTTAAACCTATTAGAAAAACTAAAGTACTGAGGAAGCTGAAGATGTAAATATTTTTTATTTCATTTTTCTTTTCTACTTCTTTTAAAAGAAATTCGTTTTTAATATTTTCTACTTCTTTACTTAAGCTAAAATTATTTATTTTATTGTTTTCTTTGGATACAGAATCTTGAATTTTAAAAAAATGTGTATATGCTTTAATTGCTTGTTCGTATTGATTGGTTTGAATATAATAATTATAATCAAGCAAATAATATTTTACTCTTGTAGTGCCTGTTGTAGGATGTGTGGCAGAATTGATTGAATTACTGGTGTAATTTAAAATTTCTTTTGCTTTGGTAAATTCTTTTTTGTTTAAATACACATCTGCAAGTTTTAAGTAAGCAGTTTGTACATCTATTGTATCGTAACCTGGTTGTTCATTAATTTTAATAGATTTTTTTAAGTAATAAATTGCAGAATCTGTTTGTTTTGAATAGGCAAACGAACCTCCTAAATTTCCATAAATTATTCCTAAAGCCAATTCTACTCTTTTAGGAGGCAAAGTATTTTTTACTAATGGTAATTGTAAAAAGTTTATTCCTCTTTTATAATAATAAATAGCACTATCATATTTGCCCAGTTTTTCATAACATAAAGCCAGTGTATTTAATCTTGATTGAACCCTATTAACAACTAAAAAAGTTGAAGCTTGTCCCTTACACGACTCTTCTTTTAATAAATATTCTTTTAAATATGGAATGGCTTTTTCGTACTCATTTTTGTAATAATAAAAATTCCACATTTTATTATAATAAGTATTGTAAGCACAGGTATCATTTTGTATATCTAAAATATTCTTAGCAGCAACATAAGTTTTTAGAGCATCATCAAATTTTGAAGTAACAAAAAAATAATCGCCTTTCGAAAAAAGTGCATCTGTATAATACTTGTAGTAGGTATTTACTAAGTTGTTTTTTTCTATATAATTAACAAGTGTAGATGCTTGAGGAAAATTGCCATAATGGTAATCGTTATAAGTGTATTTTAAAAAATCTAAATAATAAACAAAAACCTCTTCATCTACTGAGCGATCTTTAATATTATTTAAACTATCTATCATTTTATTTAGATAGTTGGTATCGCTTGTTTTGTAAAAATTATTTATAACTAATTCTTGCTCTTTAAAATTTGGAGCTGATTTAATTCTATAATTACAACTAATAGCCCCAAAAAGCAATACAATCAAAAGTGAAGTTTGAAAAAAATATGTATTAAGATTTCTTACCCTGCACATGTTACTAAACAACAAAAAGTATTATGATATTAAATTTATAGCCTGCAATATAACATATTAAACTTAATTCAGTTGTACTGTGAGGCAATATTAATTTTTCGGTTGTTACTATTTTTCTTAATGGTAAATGTATTGAGCTATTAAATAGATGTTTGAATAAAAGTATTTCATCTTTTCAAACCCTTGTAATATTTTATAACAAAGCGTTACAAGAGATTGAACTTTTTTTTACTTTTTTTAAAAAAGTACAGAAAGTAACTATTTACCAAATTTTTCTTGCCATGCAATTACGCCACCTGTAACATTTACAGTATTAGTAAAACCTAAGTGTTCTAAAATTAAACATGCCATATTGCTTCTGTGCCCACTACGACAATAACAAATTACTTCTTCATTTTTCAGGTGTTCTATTTCTTCAATAGCCATGTCTTGCATTCTTCTCAACTTAAAATTCAATCCACCAATATTATAATCTTCATGTTCTAATTCTTCACGAACATCTATTAAATGAATAGCTTCGTTGGCATCTATTCTTTTTTTTAAATCTTCTACACTAATATTTTTCATAATTTTTTATTGATTTGTATTTTTAATTGTATCACTTGTTTGGGTAGGTGTGCTTTTAATAAATAAATCTATTACTTGTCCTGAACGTAATTTGTTTTGAACTTTTTGCCCTGGTGTAGGTTCGCTATATACAGGTGGTCTTTGCTCTACAACAAAAGCATTTAAGGTATCTGCAATAGCATCATAAGCTACTATTGTTCCTACGTTTAAGTGCATACTTTGCATATTTGCAATAGCATCAGAAACTTTTAAACCAACTAAGTTAGGCACGTTCATTTCTGTATTACCAATTCCACTACCCAATACAAAACTTATGGTACTACCCATCGGAATTTTTGTTCCTTCTTTTATAGTTTTATTATTATATAGCTGTTCTAAAATGGAGTTTCTTGCAAAGTCTGGGCGATAACTTGTATCTCCCATTTTTAAATTTAAACTTTGTAGCATTAGCTCAGCACTTTTGTAAGAATATCCTATGAGTGAAGGCATTTCTACTTCTGGTGCTACTGCTTTGTTTATGGTTAAATATATTGTTCTTCCTTCTTTTACTTTTACATCTGCTTCTGGTGCTTGTTTAATAACTGATAAACGTGCTAATGTATCTATAAAAATAGAATCAATTATTTCTACTTTAAAGCCTTTGCTTTCTAATGTTTTAATGGCTGCTGTAACATTTTGTCCTGTAATACTTGGTACTACAGCATCTTCGCCATGATTGGTAATTGCTTTTAAAGAAAAAAACAGTATCACAACTAATACAAGTATTAAGCCTATAGCTGCTGTAATATTTACCCAAAGCGGTTTGTTTGTAATAAATTTAAACAAGTTTTTGTTGTTTTAATGCTTTACAAAAATGAAGAAAAAAATTAAAATAGGTAAAGCAAAGTTTTTTAATTATTCAAAACATTCTTCTATTAAGGCAGTATAAAAATCTTGTAAACTCCAACCCATTGCTAACACTTGTTGAGGTACAATACTTGCTTCGCTTTGACCTGGTACAGTATTAATTTCAAGCATATAGGGCTGATTGTTTTTTTTATTGTAAATAAAATCTATTCTTACAATGCCTCTGCAATTAAAAAGAGAGTATAATTTTTTAGCAGCATCTCTTACTTGTTCTGCTATTGATTCTTCTACTATTGCTGGTGTTATTTCATCGCTTTCTCCTAAATATTTAGCCTCATAATCAAAAAATTCATTTTTACTAATAATTTCTGTAATGGGTAGTGTTATAATTTTTCCTTTTGTTTTAAAAACACCAATAGTAAATTCTCTGCCTTCAATAAATTCTTCAATTAAAATTTGATTATCTTCTTTAAAAGCTTTTTGTATGGCGTTTGATAAATGTGTTGGATTATTTACCTTGCTCATACCAATACTGCTTCCTCCATTATTGGGTTTTACAAAAACAGGTAAAGAAAGTTGTTCCAAAATTTCTTTTTCGTTAATTAGATTTTGTTTAAAAAGCATTACAGATTTTGAAACATGAATACCGCCATTTGCTGCAACTGCAACAGTAAATTTTTTATTAAATGTTATTGCAGATGTAGCAGCATCGCAACTGGTGTAAGGCAAGTTTAGCATATCAAAATAGCCTTGTAATTTTCCATCTTCGCCAGGGGTACCATGTATGCACATTAACACAGCATCAAACTGTATAATTGTTCCATTATTATTTAAAGTAAAATTATTTTTATCTATAAAAAGTTTTTCGCCATTTTCATTTTTATAATGCCAGTCGTTGGTGTTTATATCAATAATATATGAGTCAAATTTTTCGCTATCTACATTATTAGAAACTGTAATTACACTTTTATAACTAATTTCAGCTTCTCCGCTATAACCTCCTGTAACAATGGCAATACGTTTTTTCATGTATATAAAATATATATTGCAAAGAACGAATAAAATTTGTAGTAAAGCATAAATCTTTAAAAATTTTAAAAAACATTTTTCAGAAAAAATAAAATGTTCAAAATTTGTTAAGCCTTAGCAGTCTTGGGCTACTTTTTATAATAAATGGTATTAATGTTGTAATTTGTTTTACAATTTATGTATCACCTTAAAATATATAAACCCTTTTTTTGCTTAATTGTTGTATTGTTTTTTTTACATTACAATGCAAAGACTCAAAATGATATAGCAGGAATAAGGGTTCATGCATATATTACACCAGAAGGAGACACAATTCCTATGAGTTATTTGCCACCAGTAGAGGTTTATACAAAACTATCACGAGAGGCAAGAAAATATTGGGCAGAATGGACAAGATTAAGAAATGCAGTTTATGTAACATACCCTTATGCTATTGCAGCAAGCAGAGTAATGAATGAAATAAATGCTAAGCTTGTAGGAGTTACTGATAGAAAACAAAGAAGAAAAATTATTAAGTCGAGAGAAAAAGATTTGAGAAAAGAATTTGCAGATAAATTAACGCAGCTTTCTGTATATCAAGGAAAGATTTTAATGAAATTAATTTACAGACAAACAGGCAATAACTGTTATGAAATTATTGATGAATACAAAGGAAGTTTTACTGCTGCATTTTATCAAACTATTGCATTGATTTTTGGAAGTAATTTAAAGCAAACCTATGATGCAAGAGGCAAAGATGTAGATATGGAAAAAATAGTAAATGATATCGAACGAATGTATGGCTATAAAAGCTGATGAATAAAATAAATATTAAATGACACCCGAACGAACTGAGAAATTATTAAACGTATTAAGTAAAAGGCAAAACAACTTAACTATTGTGATGGAAAATGTTCAAGACCCTCACAATATTTCGGCAGTAATGCGTACTTGCGATGCAGTAGGCATACAGGATATTTATATTTTGAATACTAAAATTCCACGACACAAAAAATTTGGAGCAAAAAGTAGTAGCAGTGCAGCTAAGTGGCTTACAATACATCATTTTGATAACGCAGAAAATTGTTTTAAAGAGCTTAGAAAAAATTTCGATTTAATTTTAACCACACACCTTTCTTCTGATGCTGTAAGTTTGTATGAAATAGATTTTACTAAAAGTGTTGCTCTTGTTTTTGGTAATGAACATAGTGGTGTGAGCGATGAAGTAAGAACTTTGGCAGATGGAAATTTTATAATTCCTCAAATGGGTATCATACAAAGTTTAAATATTTCTGTTGCTTGTGCAGTGAGTATTTATGAGGCTTTCAGACAAAAACAACATGCAGGGCATTACCTACAATCTACTATGCCTAAAGAAAAAATGAAAACTTTAATGAACGACTGGGGCTTTAATGAAATTGAATGAAATTTTAAACCTATTGAATGAAAATAATACCATTACTTATCGTTGTTTTTTTTATAAATTTTACAGCAAAAAGTCAAAACATAAAGAGTGTAAAAATTAATGATGTAGTTAGTATTATAGACACTTCATCTGCACCAACAGTTATTAATTTTTGGGCTACATGGTGTGGTCCTTGTGTAGCTGAAATTCCTTGGTTCGAAAAGTTGATAGATGAAATGAAGGATAAAAATATTCAACTCATTTTTGTGAGCTTAGATTTTAAAACAGCTTACCCAAAAGATGTAACCAATTTTGTAATCAAGAAAAAATATAAAAGCACCATTTTTTGGCTCAACGAAACTGATGCTTCATTTTATTGCCCTTTGATTGATAAAGATTGGAATGGCAATATACCAGTAACCATAATGGTTAATAACAAAAAAAATTACAAGCAATTTTACGATAGTCAGCTACCCGAAGCAAGATTAAAATTGGAGTTACAAAAATTAGTGGAATAGTGGTTTATTTTAAAATCATTTTTCTAAAAAAATACTACCCCTACATTTGCAAATATGACACAGGAAAAATTAAATGATATAAGGAACCGTTTAAGTGTTCTGAGGAGGTTTCTTTGACTACGATAATAAACAATCCAAAGTAGAACAAGACAAACAATTATCACTTTCACCAGGTTTTTGGGATGACAATGTTCGTGCTACTGCAATCATGAAAGAAATAAAAGTAAACGAATATTGGATAAAACTTTATACAACAGTAGAAACTGCTGTAGAGGATTTTGCTGTATTATTTGATTTTTTTAAAGCAGGCGATGCAACTGAAGAAGAAACAGAAACAGCATTTAAAAATGCTTTAACTCAAATGGATAATGCAGAGTTTAAAAGCACTTTAAATAAACCTGAAGATGAATTGAGTGCTGTGTTACAAATAAACTCTGGAGCTGGAGGAACTGAAAGTCAAGATTGGGCAGAAATGCTTTTACGCATGTATAGAATGTATGGCGATAAACAAGGTTGGAAAGTTACAGAATTAGATTTTCAAGAAGGTGATGGAGCAGGTATTAAAACTGCAACCTTACAATTTGATGGCGAATTTGCTTATGGTTTTTTAAAGGCAGAAAGTGGTGTACACAGATTAGTAAGAATTTCGCCTTTTGATAGCAATGCAAGAAGGCACACCAGTTTTGCAAGTGTATTTGTATATCCTTTGGTTGATGATTCTATTGAAATAGAAATAAAAGATAGTGATGTAAAAATGGAAACTGCTCGAAGTGGAGGTGCTGGTGGTCAAAATGTAAATAAAGTAGAAACTAAAGTTTTTTTAACACATATTCCAACAGGTATAACAGTAATTTGTCAAACAGAAAGAAGCCAAATTGGAAATAGAGAAAAAGCTATGCAAATGCTTAAAAGCCGTTTGTATGAAGAAGAATTAAGAAAGAGAGAAGAACTGAAAAATGCTACCAATGCAACTAAGAAAAAAATAGAATGGGGCAGCCAAATAAGAAGCTATGTTTTTCATCCGTATAAAATGATTAAAGATCATAGAACAGATTATGAGGTAGGCAATGTAGGTCCTGTAATGGATGGCGAATTAGACGATTTTATAAAAGCCTATTTAATGTCTGTTAAAGAAGAAAATTAATTGTTTCGCCATTCCGTTTTTTGTTCACTATTGGTTATTCTTTTACCTTGCTTATGCTCATTGGTATAGCCTAAATAAATTGTTCCAACAACAACATCATCTTCCTCCAAGTTAAAATAATTTTTAAAAGCAGGTTTGTGTGTCATACCTCCTGTACTCCAAAAAGAAGCAATGTTTAATGCTGTTGCAGCTAATAAAATATTTTCTACAGCAGCACTTGCAGCACAAATTTCTTCTATCAAAGGAATTTTAGTATTGCTTTCTCTTTTTACATAAGCAACAATTATATGAGAGGCATTTTCGCCTAAGTGTTTTAATTTTTCGTAAGTAGCTAACAAAAAATTTTCAGCAGGTGTATTATTCTTATACAACTCTGCATGGGTATTACAAAATATTTGTTTAGCTGTAGAACTAAACACTATAAAACGCCAAGGCTCTGTATTTTTATGTGTAGGTGCCCAATTAGCTAAATCTAATAATCGCTTTACTACAGCATCGTCAATAATTTTTCCATTCATTAATACAGGTTTGGTAGTTCTTCTGTTAGTAACAATTTCTTGTAAAGTAGTAAAAGCAGCACTCATGTTGTAGTTTTTTATACTGAAAAGTTATTTATAATTTAGAAACACAAATGTAAAACAGCACTATTATTTAAACTATTCTTATAATTACGAAAAAGGATATTATAAGTTGTAAAAAATATTATCATTCACATAACTTTACATACTTTATACATTATGATAGAATTAAAAAATATTAGTAAATCATTCAACGGAAGAACTATAATAAGCAATATTGATGCTGTTTTTCAAACAGGAAAGTGCAACTTAATTATTGGAGCAAGTGGTAGCGGTAAAAGTGTATTGCTAAAAGTTATTGTAAATCTTTTTAAGCCAGATGCAGGAGAAGCTTTATACGATGGTACTAACATTATAACATTAGAAGAAGATAGAAAGAAAGAATTAAGACAACAAATTGGAATGCTTTTTCAAAGTAGTGCTTTGTTTGATAGTATGACGGTAGAGCAAAATATTCTTTTTCCAATGGATATGTTTACCAATAAAACTATTGCAGAAAAAAAGAAAAGAGTAGATGAAGTTTTAGAAAGAGTAAACCTTTCTGGTTCTAATAAAAAATTTCCTTCTGAATTAAGTGGAGGAATGAAAAAACGTGTAGGTATTGCAAGAGCAATTGTGTTAAACCCTAAATATCTTTTTTGTGATGAACCCAATAGTGGCTTAGATCCTCAAACATCTTTATTGATAGACAAATTAATTAAAGAAATTACCTTAGAATACAATATGACTACTGTAGTTGTAACACACGATATGAATAGTGTAATGGAAATTGGAGACAATATTTTATTCTTACACAAAACTAAAAAGCAATGGGAAGGTAGCAATAAGGATATTATTTTTAGTAAAGATGAAACCTTAAACAACTTCATTTTTGCTTCAGAGTTTTTACAAGATGCCAAACAAATGAGAATGATGGAACAAAAAGGATAATTCATTTTCTTTCATCAATTTTGTAAAGTATTTATTAGCATTACATTATTTTTTTTCAATGAAAAAATTATTTTTATACTTAATTATTATTTGCTTTGTTGCAGGTGGCGTATTTGCTATGTTTTTATTTTCGCCCACAACAAAATTTACAGATAAAACTTCGTTTTTTATACTTGATAAACCAGACAAAAACGCTGTTGTACAAACACTTCTTGATAATAAAATTATATCTCACAAACAAACGTTTTTACTTGCTGCTAACATTATAGGAATTTGGCAAAATATTAAACCAGGTAAGTATAAAGTAAATAAAGGAGAAAACGTACTAAGCATTATTAAAATGCTTAAAAATGGTAAACAAGCAGAAAGTAAATTAATTATTAATAAACTTAGATTAAAAGAAGATTTTGCAAAATTAGTTGCCAAAAATTTTTCAACAGATTCGGTTAGTGTAATGAATTTTCTAACTTCTAATGATTCATTACAAGTTTATAATGTAGATACCAATACTGTTTTTACTATGTTTATTCCTGATACTTATACTTTTTATTGGAATACGCCTTTGAGAAAAATTATGAATAAATTGAACGATGCAAAAAATAATTTCTGGAATAAAAACAATCGTTTAAATCAAGCAGCAACAATAGGTTTTACGCCAAATGAAATTTATATTTTAGCATCAATAGTAGAAGAAGAAACCAACCATAATGATGACAGAGCCAAAATAGCAAGTGTGTATATAAATCGTTTGCACAAAAGTATGGCATTGCAAGCTTGCCCAACTATTAAGTATGCAATGAAAGATTTTGCATTAACACGCATTTATGAAAAATATTTATTCAATCCATCGCCTTACAACACCTATAGAGTAAAGGGTTTGCCTCCTGGACCCATTTGTACTCCTTCGCCAAAATGTATTGATATTGTTTTAAATGCACCACAAACTGATTATTTATTTTTTGTAGCCAAAGCAAACTTTGATGGTTATCATCATTTTTCAAGCACTTATGAAGAGCATAATAGATATGCAAAAGAATACCAAAAAGCTTTAGATGCTTATACAGCCAAAAAGAAAGTTAGCAACAATAGTGTTACCCCTTAAAAAAGCTAACAAACAAAATGAGCTGTCAAAATAAATTAACAGCTCATTTTATTATTGGTTTTTAACCCAATGGTACTTACTAATCCTTTATGAATTTTGTGTGAGACATATTTCCTGCTGCATCTATAGATTTTACAACATACACGCCTTTGGTAAGAGAGTTTATGTTGATTGATTGAACATTTTTACCTATAGTTGTAGCATAATTTTCTTGTAAAATAATAGCACCTTTAGCATCTATAATTTGAACTTGTATTTTACCATTGCTTACTGCATTGTATTCCATGTTTAAAACATGTTTTGCAGGGTTTGGATAAACGATTACAATACTTCCAGCTTTTTCAAAATTAATAGCTACAGTATTGCTATAAGAATATTTACCATCGTTATCTACTTGTTTCACTCTATAATAATTCATTCCATTTACAGGTGCTACATCTAACAAACTGTATTGTTTGCTCACAGAGCTATTTCCTGAAGCTGCAACTTGACCAATTTTAGTAGTAAAATCTTTTCCATTTTCAGAACGTTCTACCACAAAATGGTTGTTATTTATTTCAGTTAATGTACCCCATTCTAACAATACATTATTATTTTTCTTTTTAGCAGTTAATTCTGTAAAGGTTACAGGCAGTACACCTTTAACAACTACTAATACAGCATTTCTACTTAAATCTGCACAATAAGTACCAGGTTGGTTGGCTATAGCAGCAGTAAAGCTTGCAAAACTGCTACCTACAAAACCTTGTACAGCAGCGGCATTAACTGTTAAATTGCTTAATCCATAAACTGTATAAGTGCCAATAGGATAATTAGAAGCATTACTTAAATCGGCAGTTGAACTAATGGCTTTAATATTATTATTGGCATTATCTACAATAACATAATTGTAACTAAAAGAAGCTCCTGGATTTGAATACAAGCCAGAACCACTGAATAAAGATCCAGGTCCACTAACATTAAATGTATAATTGTGTGGAAGCGGTACAACTGGATTGCCACTAACTGTATATACACCAACAACTAAATAGTATGGAGTTCCTGCAACTAAGTAAACGCTTACACCATTACTTAAACTTGAGCCTTGTAAATTAGAAGTAACCCAGTTACTGCATAAACTATTTGGGTTAAAACTATTGATGTAAATATTAAATACTGAAGACCCTGTTCTAGTAATAATATAAGAACCAGAAACCGAAGCTGTAAAAGGATAAACATCGTAATAATATGGATTACTATATTGAGTACATGTTAATCCTGCAGTTGCTTGTACTAAGTTGGTAACAGGATCGCTAACAGTTATTGATCCATTAGCAGAGAAAGGTGTTGAATATAATGGTGTTAAACTTAGATTTAAAGCAGGGCTTCCTACATCTTGTAATACATCTGAAGAAGGTGAGATTGCAGCACCTACTGCACCACAAGTTACATCAACAATAATAGTAGAAGCATTTACATTAAAGAAAATATTGTTCACTCCTTTAACCATTAATCTTCCATTGGTAGTTTTAATAGATGGAATTGTTATGGTAGCAGTACCATTATTAGGCGTTGATGCAACTAAAGTATAAGGGAATGATAAACCACCATCTGCTGAAAATAAAATACTAACATTAGGGGTGTTGACAGCACCTGTATTTGTTCCAGCAACATCCCAAGTTATAACTGCTGTATTAGAGCCATTGGCAGTCCAATTGGTAACATTATTTTGAGAAGTAACTTTGAAACCAGTACTTGCTACAGTAGTAACTACTGATTCATCTGAGCAAATTCCTGCTCCTCCACTTTTATTATCTCTTACTGTTAATCTAAAATTCAAAACTTGTGCATTGGTTGGAGTATATTCTCCTTTTGATTGACTACCATTTAAAATATCATCCATTTTAGGGAAATATCTTGTAGGTAATAAAGTAGGCATAAAGGATCTAAAAAATGGTTTGTTGCCAGAGTTCCAATTCCCAGCGGTTCCAGCATCAATTTGTTCCCAACTGTAAGATAAAACTCCACCATCTACATCTGTTGCACTGCCTGTTAGCATAAAAGGTGTATTGGCTGGAATGGTATAATCATTTCCTGCATCTACAACTGGTGCAGTATTGTTTGTAGGTATTAATACAGCACAAGTATTTCCTATACTGTTAACTGAATAAGTACCAATTTCTTGTTGACTTCTTGAATGAAAGTTTGGAATACTGTGTGGTGCTAAATCATTAGTTGATGTACATATACCTGCATAACCCATTATGGTTACTCCACTTCCAGGTTCAACTGCTGTGCCTGCATTTCTATTTCCTCCGCCACAACTTCCTGTTGTTGCATTAAAAGTATGATTACCGCCAAACTGATGTCCTACTTCATGTGCTACATAATCTATATCATAAGCATCACCAGTTGGAGCAGAGCTTCCAGTAATTCCACTTGCTTTACTTGCATCTTTACAAACTACTCCTAAACCTGCTAAACCGCCACCTCCAGTACTAAAGGTATGTCCAATATCAAAATTAGAAGAACCAATATAACTTGTAATTACAGATTGGCTTTCATTAATTAAAGTATTAGCATTATTATTTCCATTAAAAGGATCGGTAGCGGCATTTAAAAATTCTATTAAATTATTATTGCTGATTAATATTAATCTAATAGCTACTTCTTGTTCATACACTCCATTTACTCTGTTAATAGTTGTTACAATGGCAGAGTGTAATAGTGTTGGTGTTGTACCACCTACTGCAACTGCATATTCACCTGTACAAGCTATTGCAATTCTATAGCTACGAATATTGTTTGAAAAACAAAATCCTGTAGTTGTTTGTGCAGTATTAAAAGAAGCATCAATAGCTCCATCTAATCCTACTTCTTGAAAATTATTTTTAGGTTTCAAATCTGTTTTATAATAAATCATGTAATGCTCTACATTACCTCTTTCATAAGGGTCTATATAAATACTTCCTGAAACTGGAGATAATATTTGTACATGAAAACCAAATCCTGTCCAATCTAATTTTGCAGTAGCTGCTTTATCATCAATACCTTGAGCACTATAGGTTTTAATATCTGGAAATTTTGCAGCCAAACCTGGCTCTTGCATGGGAGATTCTACTACACTAAATCTTGCTGTACCACCATAAGGCATAGGTAAAGTTAATACTGATGTTCTTGAAGCTGCATCTGCCGAAAATTCTTTTGGAACATTGGCTAAAAACTGTTTTAAACTATTTACATCTAAAGCTACAGCTCTAAATCTATCTGGTTTAATGGGTCTTACCATATCATAACTTCCAGCAAATTGGCTTTCAGTTTTATCTGTAAAAAAATTGTTTTGTGCAAATAATGCCATAGGTGTTAGCATAAAAGCGAGTAATACAATTCTGTAAAGAAATTTCATAAAAAAAAATTTAGAGGGGCAAATTAATAAATTGAAACTATTTAACAAATTTATTATTAAAACAGAATCTATAAACTTTGGCAATGCTGCCTATAAATAAAATAAAAAAACTTAGAAAGCAAAAAATTCAGAATTATTAAAATTTAAACCCTACTGTTAGCATAACATTTGCTCTGCTACCAGTTTGTTCTGCAAAAGTATTAGGCTTATCATTTAAACGATAGGGGAAAACAACATCTTTATTAAAACTATGTACATAAGCAAGGTCTATAAACATTCCATGATTTCTGTAACCAATACCTGCTGTTGCTAAAAATCTGTTTGCTTTTAAATCTTTGTCTTTATACGGACTACCATAAAAAGCACCTCCCAATCTAAACATTATTGTATTAAACTTTAATTCACCTCCTAACCTAATATTCAAATTGCCTTTGTTATAACTTTTTACTTGTGTGTTTACCATTTTTAAATAATCTTTTCCTACATAATCATCTCCATCTGCAACAAAAAATCTTGAGCCTCTATAGTTTACATATTCTATATCGGCACTAATAAACCCTCTTTGTTTTTTAATGTTTTTATTTTCTTGAAAAATATAACTAACACTTGCAATAGCTCGCCAAGGTGTTATTAAGTTGTATTTTCTAATTCCTGCATTGCCGCTATTCAAATTATCACTGCTTTCAGATTTGATGCCTGCATAGCCTTCTGTATTAGTTGTCATCCAACTTCTTATTTGATCTTTGAAATACATAAATTGAGGTGTATGCAATGCAAAGCCTACTCTAAAGTTATCTTGAGGCTTGTATATGATACCTAATTTTACGCCTAAGCCAATTCCAAAACTTTTATATTTTTCGGTGTAAATAAAATTATCAAAATCGTTGTTAGGATTATTGGTAGCATCTTTTTCAGTATAAGTAAAATCTCTTTGGTAAGATGAAATAGGAATATCTACACTACCTCCAACATATAATTTATCTTCCATATTGCCAGCAAAGCCAATAGCTATTTCATGCAATCCTCCTCTGGTATTTTCATTGTACTCTTGATTAACACCAGTAGAAATAGGTACTAAACTTTGAAAACCAATTACATTGCCTGCACCATCGGCAAGTGTATCTATTAAATAAGTTCTAAAAGCCAACGATGAACCAAAAATATAGTTTTGTTCTGCTGCTGTCATATTTGCTCCATCTCTTGTTAATTCTTCTAAATATTGCTCTGAAAATGAACTAAAATTATTAAAGCCTTTGAACCGAATAGTGTTATTATAATTCGCTAATTGATTGATAGAAATAGAAACTGCCGAACTTGTCCATTTACTTTCATTAGGATTATTGCTTGCTCCAAAAACAACTCCTATTATACCATAGTTAAAATTATTTTTAGCAGTTGTTGTATCTGTACCTCTAAAATTAAATTTATTGTTATTAAGATTAAATCCTGGCGAAACAACAAACTCTTTTGTTTTAAATAATCCAATCCCAGCAGGGTTTACATGAGCAGCAGTAATATCGCCTCCTAAACTTCCCATTACACCACCTGTTGCCATATTTCTTGCACTGCCATTAAAGGTGTACCATGCTGTTCTTAGTGCATCATCTGGTAATTGTGCATTTGCAATAAGTGTAATAATTATAAATACCTGAAGTGTAAAATACTTTTTCATTGCTGTGGTTTTTCTTTGTACAACTAAATGCTTCTTCTTTCTAATTTTTTAATTTCTTCCACTTCTGCTGCTACCACTACTACTACCTGTGCTACCAAAACCTCCACTTCTTCCTCCTGCATTACTGCTACCAGATGTTGTTGTTCCTCCATTATTTCCATAAGTTCTTACTGGTCTGTCCCAACTGCTGTTGTTGCCATTGTTATTGCCTCCATTGTTTCCACTTCCAGAAAAAACTTTTTTAACCAAATTGCCAAAACCTGTAGAAGTATTGGTAGAGCTTGTGCCTGCTTTTACACTTTTTGTTGTTGTATTGGTATTATTATATTTAGTATTAGAATAAGCTGTAACAACGCTACCTTTTGTATTGCCATAATTTTTTACTATAGCAGGATTATAATAAGGAATCATGTAGTAATAGGGATTATTCCAACTGCCAAAAGAATTGTAATTCCAACTGTACCAATTATTGTTGTAACTACAAGGCGAATTAAAAATAAAACTGTTGTTCCAGTTGTTGTAATAATAACTGTGCCATGTATTACCCCAGTTGTAAGCATAACTATTATAACAATTATTGAAAGTATATCTTGTATCGTTCCAATAATAATAATCATCTAAATCTTGAAATCTGTTGTTTTTAGATTTCATGCGTAAGAAGTTATCTTCTCTGTCTTTGGTTGTTTCTTGTTGCACATAATAATTTTCTTGTGCAGGAGAATAATACACATCATCTGGTGTTTGACTGCTTTTGTAGGCAGATGAACAAGAGGTTAAAATACCTACAAAGAATAAAGAATATAGTATTTTAGCTTTCATAATTGATGGTTTTATAATTTACATAGTGTGAAGTTACATACATTTGCTGCCGCTTTATGGTAGTGTTTAATAAATTAACAAACAAATATGCTGCCAAAAATTTTTTAGCATATTTTTTATTAGATATATTAATAAAATAAGCAGTTTTGATTAAAGTTATAAACGTTGAAGAGTGCGACGCCGAGAGAGTTGAATATATATTTTAAAGACGATAACAAAAATATTTTTTAAATTTTATGAGTAAAGAAATTACAAGCAGAGAAAAAGATTATAGCCAATGGTATAATGATTTAATTTTAAAAGGAGGATTGGCAGATTATAGTGCTGTACGTGGCTGTATGGT
>Ga0116193_1001154_pt1 | contig 22683 bp, 19 predicted proteins | sample AD_UKC115_MetaG_FD_89892 | JGI IMG/M metagenome (GOLD analysis project Ga0116193, IMG submission 89892) | Active sludge microbial communities of municipal wastewater-treating anaerobic digesters from Hong Kong - AD_UKC115_MetaG | ecosystem: Engineered > Bioreactor > Anaerobic > Digestate... | reverse complement strand
TGTTCGCCTGGCTGTCCAGGCACTTTCTACCAGATCACTCCGAAGCTGCCGGTGCTTTCTTACCGTGAGACTTGTCTTGTTTTCTGCCGGTCCACTGCTGTATTCCATCGGTAATAATCCTTGGCAAAAGCAGGGCAGAAGTACATTTCATAAGCTGTGGTTCTAACTGAAAACTCTTTGTTCAACTTTTGTACAAATTCTGTACTTTAGTTTTTTATTCGGCTGCTCCCGATAATTATCGGGAGCGAAAGGAACATTGAATATCCTGCCATCGCCAATGCGTGGACGTTGTATGTCATGGCAGGATTTTATACTCGTTGATATATAAATCATTTAAATTATGATTTTCTCGAAGCACTCATTTTTTGCGATTACATTTTGTTCGATTGCTTTGTTATCATGCAGCAATAAAACTCACACAAAAGAGGATGTTGAGTTAGCAATGAAGCAGTACGACCGCTTGATTCAAAAAATGGATACTGATTCGATTGCTTTACTTTATACGGAAGATGGCGATTTAGGTGAAATGGCTCATGGAAGAGACTCGATTCGAAAATTTCTTGCTTCTTTTAAAGGTTTCAAAGTCCTGTCACAATTGTCTACGTCAGATTCAATCAATCTAGTTGGAGACTCTGCATTACAAAAAGGCACATATCGTCAGGTAGTAATAACGCCCAAAAACGATACCGTAACAGTAAAAGGAGAGTATAAAGCGAACTGGGTTTGGTTATCTAAAAACGGCTGGCATATAAAACGAATGGAGACTAAATCCCTCTAATAAAGTCACGGCATACAACATTACATCCTATGTACCTAAAGTTTCCTTGAGAGTGTTAATATGGCAGGCTTGATAAATTTCATTTGAAAGAGAAAGATTCAGGAAAAAGTTTGAACCTTTCCCCTTCGCAAGATTTTTTTTCGTTATCCCAAATTTAAATACTTTTTTAAAAAATTCAACATACCCAGCATCCTATGAGGAGTCAGTGTCTTATTGCAGCATAGTCCTGAATTAGGAGTGGCCACTTACATGCTACAGTACTCTGTTTTGATTACTTGATTTTATTTCGCTTAGTCGTTACCATTCTTTTTGGCTCGGAGTGGTGAAAAACAGGCGCTACAGTCTTTCAGCTGTATATTGCTTACACCGGATGTTTAGTAGTCAGGGCTCTTCTTATTTTACAATTCCATATTCGTATGTTTTTGATGGATCAATACGCTACGGATATGGTTTAGAAGTTTCCATGCAATTTTAATAATGACGATTTTGCGGTCTTTTCGTTTTATCTGTTCCTGAAAGTACAGGGCCATTGCAGGGTCTGTTCACCTGGCGGTCCAGGCACTTTCTACCAGATCACTCCGAAGCTGCCGGTGTTTTCTTACCGTGAGACTTGTCTTGTTTTCTGTCGGTCCGCTGCTGTGTTCCATCGCTAATATTCCTTGGCAAAAGCAGGGCAGAAGTACATTTCATAAGCTGTGGTTCTGACTGAAAATTCTTTGTTCATCTTATGTACATTTTCTGTAATTTAGATTTTTATTCGGCAGCTCCCGATAATTATCTGGAGTGAAAGGAACATTGAATATCCTGCCATCGCCAATACGTAAACCGTTGTGCGTCACAAATTGCAACAGAATTCAATCAACATTACACCGTAGTTAAATATGAGGCGAAGAAATTTTATATTAACGTCACTTGCGGCGATGCCTATGTTGGCTTTTACAAAAATTAAATCAGCCATATCCATGCGAACAGATAAAGGTTTTAAAGTTGCTTCGGGAGAAGCACGATTTGGTGTACATTATAAAATGAAGGGTGTTACACTTAATACACTAGACATTAAAATCTCAAGTAAAGATACAGAAACTGAGTTGGCGGTTTTTGAACAGACCGGGTTGACGCCAAACGGGGGGCCGCCATTACACATACATCCCCATCAAGACGAATGGTTTTATATTGTTGAAGGAGAATATTTATTTCAAGTCGGCGATGAAAAATATCAAATGAAAATAGGCGACACCATTTTTCTTCCGAGAAATGTACCTCATGCTTTTGTTCAACTGACAGAAAAAGGGAAGGCAATTGTTTCCTATTTACCTGCTGGGAAAATGGAGGACTTTTTTGCAGCTACTGACAAATGGACTTCTCTCCCCTCAAAGGAAGAAATTGTAAAAGTGTTTGCGGAGCATGACATGCAAGTTGTCGGACAACCCATTAAAGCTCTCTGAAAGCCGACTTTGTCTGCATTTGAAAAATCTGGCGAACGCACAACAGCGCTTTGGAAATAACAGGGCGTGCATTTCATCAAATTTTAGTTCTCTATTGGCAGCAGTTACGGCTGAAAAACTGCTGATGAGCAACAGAATAAAAATCTCATCTTTTTGTTCATTTACTGTGCTTACGTTGGGGCGGAAAGTTATAAATTGCCCAGCCCATCGTCAATCCTTAACATTGTATACTATTTTGCAGGCACACCGTAACAATGTTTAAAATCGCAAGCAAAGCCCTAACCAATTATCAGGGCTTTGCCATTTGACAACGCTAAGTTTTACTAATGCTATACACTTTCCTTGACGTAGAAATAATAAAATCAATGGACCGTCTTCCTGCACCTTCAATTAAAAGAAAAAGGCAAGTGAGTATTTGTGCATAGTCAGCACGAATTTCATGAAGCACAGCCCAAATACCTATTTGGGGAGGAGAAGGCGGTAAAGGCAAAGGACTTGTGCCGAAATATAAATCAATCTTGGTACTAAGAACGGCAACAATCATTTGTATAATAAAATAAAATGCCGTTATTCTAGTAAACAAGCCAAAGATGAGAAACAAGCCGCCGATAATTTCGCCAACTGCAATAAAGTGTGCCGTAGTTTCAGGGAATGGAAAGCCTAGCTTTGTAAACCTGCCTACACCTTGATTTACATAAACAAACTTCAAAATACCTTCCCAAAAAAAGACAGCACCCGCCATTAAGCGTAAGATTAAAATAGTAGATTGCCCCGTAACTGGCGGGCAGATAAACCAGTTGATAATTTTTTTCATTTTTTTGAATTAAGATGCAAACATCAAACTTGCCGCAAAAGCTTAAAAATTATTTACAGCATCTACTGCTTTTACTTGATTAAAGATTGTTTTATCAAGAATTTTACTTGCATGGTGTAATAAAAAACAAGCTCGTTTTAATCGTTGCTATCTTTGAAAAAAAAAGAAATTGAGAAATAAACCATTACTTTATCATTCACTTTTTTGGGCAGGCATTTATCTTTTGTGGGTGCTTATTTTTCGCAGCTATTCCATTTCCATTACCAAAACAATAACAGTTGAGTTTTGCTATTTAGTTTTTATTACAATAGATTTTTACGCCATTAATAACTTTATCGTTCCGCAGTTTTTGCTTAAAAAAAGATATATTCTTTTTGTATCAACCACAATAATAACCATTGCAGTTTCAGCATGGCTTAGAGCATTAGTGGCTGTGCAAATGAACCTTCATTTCTTTCATGCAGCACCTGTTGATTTCAGCACATTATATTTGAATTCCGTAGTTAACATTTCTCTTTGGATATTGTTAGTTACAATAATAAAAATGTTGATTGACAAAATTCAAACAGAGCAGCAGTTAGAATTATTGGAAAAGGAAAGAGTTAGAAATGAGTTGGATTATTTAAAAGCGCAAATCAATCCGCATGCACTTTTCAATTCATTGAATACCATCTATGGCCATATTGATAAAAGTAACCAGGTTGCCAAAAATATTCTCTTGCAATTCTCTGAATTATTAAAATACCAGCTTTATGAATGTGGGGCAGAAAAAGTAGATATAGAAAAAGAAATAGCATATATAAAAAATTATGTCGCTTTTCAGCGATTGCGGAAAGATGATAAATTGATTGTAAATATTGATGCAAAAATAATTACATCAGGCTTAACTATTGCTCCGCTTTTGATAATTGTATTAATTGAAAATGCTTTTAAATTTGTGAGTAATTTTCCTGACAATGAAAATAAAATTGACATTGAAATAGCTACAATAAACAACACACTTCATTGTTCTGTTATTAATACCAAAGAAAAGCAGCAAAGTACAAGCAATGAAAATTCTGGTGGAATTGGAATAGTAAATTTAAAAAGGAGATTGGAATTGTTGTACCCAAAAAAACATAGGCTTAGTCTAAACAATGAACAAGATTTTTATAAAGCAACCTTAATTATAAACTTACAATGAAATTAAAATGCATCATAGTAGAGGATGAGCCTATAGCAAGAAAAATATTACAGGAATTTATTGAAGAAATAGATTTTTTGGAGTTGGTAGGACAAGCTGAAAATCCTTTAAAAGCAATTTCATTGCTAAGTGACAATAACATTCAGTTAATATTTTTAGACATCAACATGCCGAAAATAAATGGAATTGATTTTCTTAAAAATTCAAAGACTACTGCAAACATTATTATGACAACAGCCTATAGTCAATATGCCGTTGAAGCTTATGGATTAGATGTTTTGGATTATTTGGTAAAGCCGATTGCTTTTGACAGGTTTTTAAAAGCCTGCAACAAAGCGAAGGAAATAAATGCGTTAAGGACAAATATAGAAACACAGTCTAATAAACAAGAGGACCATTTCTTTATAAAATGCAACAATCAAATTGAAAAAGTTTTATATAATGATTTGTTGTACGCAGAAGCAATGTTGAATTATGTAATGTTACATACCCATTCAAAAAAAATGATGGTATATCTTACGATTAAAAATTTAGAAGAACAGTTGCCAGCCGACATATTTATAAAGGTTCATAAATCTTTTATTGTAAACAAGACCAAAATAAAAAGCATAGAAGGAAATATCCTTGACCTTGAGTACAAAAAAATATCAATTAGCCAGAATTTAAGAGAAAAAGTTATCGCAGAAATTGTAAAAAATAAAATGATAAAGCGATGACGAACAAAACAGCACACGACATGAACTGTGTAAAAATGGGACTGACGGAATAACAATGAGCTTTCGTATGTCTCGTCCTGAAATAGGTTGACTAAAAATGAACCATTTTATGGACTTAAAAGAACAGATTATTATGGAATACCGCCACATCGTCAATGCTTCAACGTTAGCTGCTATTCCCCATTTTTCAGCGGACGAAAATAATTTCTAGTGCTAACTTTCAAATTTTTAAGCAATTGAAAATCAATATATAAATTTGACGTTAGTCAGAATTGTAGAGCGACACTTTAAAAACATCATCAAGAAATTAAAAATTAATAAAGTGAGAAAATTAATAGTAGCAATGCACACAACACTTGACGGTTTTGTAGCAGGACAAAATGGAGAAATGAATTGGATAAATGTGAACGATGAAATTTTTGAATTTGTAGGAAAATTAACCGACCAGGCAGACACAGCACTTTACGGACGTATAACTTATGAAATGATGAATATTTATTGGGTTACAGCAGGCGACCAACCTAATGCAACTAAACACGACATTGAGCATTCTCGTTGGTACAATCAATCTACAAAAGTTATTTTATCAACTACAATCACTGACAACGGACTTGACAAAACAGTAATCATTAGCAATAACCTTGCAGACAACATCAACAAGTTGAAACAAGAAGACGGTAAAAATATTGTGATTTTTGGTAGTGCAACTGCGACACATACTCTATTTATCGAAGGACTAATTGACGAACTTTGGATTTTTGTAAATCCAGTAGTTATTGGGCAAGGGTTACCACTTTTTAAAGGTGCAAAACAGAATATCAATTTGACATTTGTAGAAAGTAAACAGTTTTCTTGTGGAGTAATTGGGCTTCATTACACAAAAAAATAATACACAGAAAAAACAACGAACAGCCAAGAGGATTTGGCAATAGCAGGACGTACAATGAATATCCTGCCAATGCGTAGTCATTAGCAATAATATAACGAAATCGCAACAACAGACAATTAGACGGTAAACTCTTGACCCCATTTGTGCAATGACACAATACTTGGCAACAGCTTTTTGCCTTTGACTGTTAAGGTGTATTCAACAGTTGGCGGAACTGTTGCAAAAACTTCTCTTGTAACTATTCCATTGGATTCCATATTTTTTAATTCTTTGACCAACATCCTAGTATTGATGCCTTCAACACTTCTTTCTAATTCCTTAAATCTCATTTTTCCTTTGGACAAAATATAGATAATGGGCATTGACCATTTTCCCCCTATTACTTCTAAAACCTCTTTTAATGAACAAGTTTTTTCAGAAACTTTTATTTTTTTATTAACCATAACTATTGTTTTTACTCATTGCTTTACATTAGGTTACTACTATACATTCGTGTAACTACTTTCAAAAGTAAAGTATTGTGCTTAAGTTTGCAACTCAATTTAAAAAAAATAAAAAAAAATGAAATTATTACAAGCAATAAAAGTGGGCACTAAAACGCTTCAAAATAGTATGGCTATGGCACCCATGACAAGAAGCCGTGCCAATGATGATGGCGTTGTTGGAAACTCAACAGAAATATATTACACTCAACGAGCAAGTGCAGGTTTAATCATTACCGAAGGTATCAATATTTCTAAACAAGCCCTTGGTAGCCCGCTAACTCCAGGAATTTATACCCAGGCACAAATTGATGCCTGGCGCAAAATTACAAACGCTGTTCACGAAAAAGCTGGCGTTATCTATGCGCAACTTTGGCACACGGGTCGTGTGGGGCATTCGCTAGTGAAGAACGGAGAATTGCCTGTTGCACCTTCGGCAATTGCAATTCAAGGGCAACAACATTTCACCATGGAAGGGATGAAGGATTACGAAACACCAAGAGCACTAAGTACAGTTGAAGTAATCAATATTGTTCAAGATTACAAGCAAGCTGCATTAAATGCTATGGAAGCAGGATTTGACGGGGTAGAACTTCATTCAGCTTTTGGCTATTTACCCAATCAGTTTTTAGCAGACAGTGCCAATCAAAGAACAGACCAATATGGTGGAAATATCGAAAATCGTAATCGTTTTGTTTTAGAAGTAATGAAAGAAATGGTAAATGCAATTGGAAGCGATAAAGTTGCAATACGAATTTCGCCAACAAGTCTGTATAATAGTATTGCTCACCAAAACCCTGTAGAACAATTCACAGAATTAATTAGTGAACTCAATAAACTGCCATTGGCTTATATACATATTATGAATGTGCCTTTTCCTGCCGACAAGTTTCCTCATTACCCTGCTAATTCAGTTGAGACATTTGGCAAACTTACGCATCATACAATTATTGCAAATTTTGCTTATACCAAAGAAAAAGGCGAAGCAGAATTAGAAAAAGGAATTGCAAAACTTATATCCTACGGTGCTTTATTTTTAGCAAATCCCGATTTGCCAAAAAGATTTGAACTAAATGCGGATTTAAACCAGCCTGACAGAGCAACTATGTATGGCGGACAAGACAAAGGCTATATTGATTATCCATTTTTAAATTAAAAATTTACAAATACAATGAATAAAAACATCTTAGTAGTCTTTACGATAAGCACAGACAATTTGCCAAACAATTTTCAAGAAATCATTAAACACGAGCTGGAAATAATTGCTCAATGGAAAGCAGAAGGTATTTTAGAACAATTCTTTTTAAAGCAAACAAAAAATGGTGCAGTTCTCGTATTTAAAGACATTGATGAAGCCAAAGCAAAAGATTTAATGGAAACACTTCCGTTATATCAATTTGTAAAATCGGTAGAATATTTTGATTTGATAAAACAGTTTTAATTGCAGACGATAAAATATGCTACAGCAAATTGGCATTGGCATTAGCAATACCAGGACAGACGTGCACTTTATCAGCTTTTGGCTTGCTGTTAGGTTGTGGTTCCGGCCGAAAATACTTTGCCGGCTTTTGTACAAATTCTGTACTTTTAATTTATTAATTGGCTAACGTTCCGGCAAAAGAATCCTTTAATTCCTTACCATCGGTAATACGTCGGTTTTGTATGCCATTTTATTCGGACACCTCAAATGAAAAAGCAATTAAGACATGCAAAACTCTTTCACAATTAGAGAAGCAACGACTGCAGACGTGTCTGCTTTAGCCTCCCTACATGTAACAACATTTAATGAAACGCATGGAAGTTTTGACGCACCAACTATTGCGACACGTAATTGGCAATGGCAAAATATTTTACAAAACAAAAATGAAAGTTGGTTTTGTTTTGTAATTGAAAAAGAAAGCGAAGGATTAATCGGGTTTGCAAAAGGACAATTCTACAATCATGCCGACCATCCAGAGTTTGCAGGAGAACTGAATAAAATATATCTTCTTCGCAAATATCAAAAATTGGGTTTAGGACGACAAATAGTTTGTAAAGTAGCTAATGAGTTTATACATCGTGGAATAACTTCCATGTTATTATTTGGTGATGCAAATAACTCATCAAATAAATTTTATGAACAAATGGGCGCAGAAAGATTATTTGCAAAGAATGGAGAATTTCATGGAGGTTACGGGTGGAGGAACTTACAAAATCTCCTCGTTAACTGCAAAAATAACTGACAAATAATCTATGATTTGAAAATAATTTTAGAGCAAAAAAAGGCTTACAACATTGGTATTGCCTATGGTTGTACGATCATTCCAAAGAGAAACTGCCGACAAATTTTTACCCTTATCGCATAGACAAACCAAATTGATAACGGACAACAAGGAAGCCGATCCTGAATGCTTCCGGGGCCAACCCTTCTGTATTTTTCCCCACCCCTCTTTTTTTTAATTCAATTTTATGGCCACCGCATCCCAAGAGTTTTCGGGAGCACATTTGGTTTTGACCGACACACAATTCGACCCTTCGTAAATGCGAAGCATTGCCAATACAGTTTACTTTGACAAAAGGAATTGGCAAACAATGTTTCACGAACACCACAAAAAAACTATTATCCTGTGAGTAAAACCAAAAGAGCCATTTTTGTCACATACTGAATGAATAATCAAAAAATCAAAACTTTTTCTTGAATTTTTATTTGCCAACTTTAAAAGCATATTTATTTTTGTGAGTGAATACTAACTAACAAGAGTATGCAACAATTTACAGACAGACAGATAGAAATAATGGAAGCGGCTACCAACCGAATTTCTAAATTTGGTATTCAAAATTTGACCATCAAAACCTTGGCAGAAGACATTGGCTTATCTGAACCTGGATTGTACAGGCATTTTAAAAGCAAAAACGAAATATTGTTGAACTTATTAGAATATTTTAAAAGAGACATGAAAACGCGTATTCAGTCTATTTCTTCTAAACCTAACGACACCGCCGCAGACGCATTAAGAGCGATCTTCAATTCACAACTACGTACTTTCTCAAACAAACCTGCTATAGTAAGTGTAATATTTGCTGATAGTATTTTCCATTTTGATGATAATTTAAGCAACAAAGTGACAGAAATATTGGAATTGATGAAGGGTTATGTAAAAGAAAACATAATTAGAGGGCAGAAGAATAAACAATACAATAATTTAATTAGGAGCTCTACTCTTACCACCATTGTAATAGGGGGAATGCGGATGGCTGTTTTAAACTGGAAATTCTCCGGATATAAATCAAATCTTGTTAAGGATGGAAAAACGGTCTTAGATGGCATTTTAAAAATGATTGAAAAATAGAACGATGGACACACAAAAGAAATTTACGCTACTTCATAGGTTCTTGCATTGGATAATGGCAATTGCAATGACTGAATTTTCAGTTAAAAAAGGAATTACTTCTAAAATGATTGGAGGAAATTAAAACCGGTAAAACTAAACAACGAACAGATGAACTACAATATCCCACAACATCTTACGGGCCTAACGAATGAAGGGGTAAAGGCTTCCAGAATTAAATTTGGTTACAATAAGACTGCATCTAGCAAGAAAAGTGCCTGGTATTTGATGTTGTTAGATATTTTGAAGGAGCCGATGCTATTGCTGTTGATTGCAGTAACCATCATTTATGTTGTAGTTGGCAATTATTCGGAGGCCATTTTTATGCTGGGCGCAATAATAGCTGTTTCGGGAATTTCTTTTTACCAGGACAACCGAAGCAAAAAAGCGCTGGAAGCTTTAGAGAAACTCAATGAACCGTTAAGCACCGTTATTAGAAATGCTAAAGTTATTCAAATTCCAACAACTGAAATTGCTGTTGGTGATTTGTGTATTGTGGAAGAAGGGAAAATGATTAATGCCGATGGAACGATTGTTCACAGCAATGACTTTTCAGTAAATGAATCTTCACTTACAGGCGAAAGTCATTCCGTGTATAAAAATGCAGATTCAGAAGACAATAAAATTTACAGTGGAACGCTGGTGGTTTCCGGCTTGGCAGTATTTGAAGTTAATCAAATTGGCGCTCATACAAAGCTTGGAAAAATTGGTCAATCCATTCAAGACATTAAAGAAGAAATTTCTCCTTTGCAAATGCAGATTACCAAATTTGTAAAAGGAATGGCCATTATTGGAATTGTCATTTTTATAATGATTTGGGTATTTAATTTTTGGCATACCAAAGATTTTGTAAATAGTTTGTTGGCTGCATTAACCTTAGCCATGTCTGTTTTACCTGAAGAAATACCAGTGGCATTCACCACCTTTATGGCATTGGGCTCCTGGAAATTAATGAAACAAGGCGTTATCGTTAAGCAAAGTAGTTTGGTCGAAACTTTAGGCAGTACCACGGTAATTTGTACCGATAAAACGGGAACCATAACTGAAAACTCGATGCATTTAAAACACCTGTTTGATTTCAAAACCAACCAGGTGTGTGATGATGGACATTTTGATAATCCTGAACTTTCAACGCTCATTCAGTATGCTATGTGGAGCAGCGAACCGGTGCCTTTTGACCCGATGGAAAAAACCTTACACCAAGTGTATGAAAAAACGCAATCCACCGATAACAGGAATGAATTTCAAATGGTACATGAATATCCGTTAGAAGGCAAACCGCCCATGATGACGCATGTTTATGAAAACAATTCAGGTGAGCGAATTATAGCTGCAAAAGGCGCACCAGAAGCCATTCTTGCTGTTTCTAACCTCACAGAAAATGAAAAAGAAAATCTTTGGCAACATATCCGTGAATTTGGTAAAAAAGGCTATCGCATATTGGGTGTAGCAAAAAGTGATTTTAATGGAAAAGACTTCCCCAAGAAACAACAAGATTTAAACTTCGATTTCCTTGGGTTTACGGTGTTTTACGATCCTCCAAAACAAAATATTCAACAGGTTATTAAAAAGATTTACGATGCCGGAATTAGCGTAAAAGTAATTACCGGGGATAATGCAGAAACAACCAAAACCATTGCGCAACAAGCAGGAATCATCAGCAATACACCAACGGTTAACGGATCAGAAGTAATACACATTTCAGAAGCAGATTTAATAAAACTCTCTAAAGAAACTACTTTGTTCACACGGATGTTTCCTGAGGCCAAACTTTCTGTTGTTCAGGCTTTAAAACAATCCGGGGAAGTGGTGGCCATGTTGGGCGATGGCGTAAATGATGCACCGGCATTGAAAGCGGCTCATATAGGAGTGGCAATGGGCAACAAAGGAACAGAAATAGCAAAAGCGGCGGCAGCATTGGTTATTACCAATGACGATTTAGGCAAGCTCATCGTGGGAATTGAGGCCGGAAGAAGAATTTATGCCAATATAAAAAAAGCAATTCAGTACATTATTTCCATACACATTCCAATTATTTTAACCGTTTCATTACCACTTTTTCTCGAATGGATTTATCCCAATATTTTCAGTCCTGTACATGTTATTTTATTGGAATTAATAATGGGTCCAACCTGTTCTATCGTTTACGAAAATGAACCCATAGAAAAAAATACGATGCTTAACAAGCCAAGGAAAATGACTGAAACCTTCTTAAATAAAAAGGAATTAAGCATCAGTATAATTCAGGGATTAATCATTACTGCTGGTGTGTTGTTCACGTATCAATTTGCTGTGCATCATGAAGCAAATGAAGAAAAAACACGGGCAATGGTTTTTTCCACACTCATATTTGCTAATGTTTTTCTAAGTCTCACCAACCGTTCTTTTACCTACAGTCTTTTTGAAATTATTAAAAACAAAAATTACCTGTTCCCTATTATTATTGGAGCCACGCTTATATTACTTTTTGCCATTTTATACATTCCTGTATTGGCTAGATTTTTTAGTGTAGTGTCATTAAACTTAAGTGAATTGGGAATGGCACTCTTAATTGCCGTGGTTTCGGTGCTTTGGTTTGAAGTGTATAAAGGAATAAAAAGAGTAACACATAAACAAAAGGAATGAAATAATATAAGAGAGCAAAACCGTATTAAATGAAATTAAAAAAATAATTGAAAAATAAGATAAACTAAAATATGTGAAAATGAAAAATCAAGTTGTTTTAATTACCGGAGGAGCTGGAGGCATTGGCTCATCCATCGCTTATGCACTCAAAGATTATAAATTAGTCATCACAGAATATTCATCTGAAGTTCTAAATATGACTGTTACCAAAATGAAGGCAGATGGCTTGAATGTCATTGGCTATAAAAATGATATTACTGATGAAGCTTCATTGCCTGCTTTGTTTGATTTTGTTCTACAACAAGGCGAATTAAAAGGAGTTGTTCATACTGCCGGGGTGAGTGGCTCTGTAAATGATGCAAAAATAGTTTTTGATATCAATCTTCTGGGTACATACAATCTGGTTGAAGAATTTTATAATATCGCACCGAAAGATTCGGTTATTATTGTTCTTTCTTCTATGATGGGACATATGATACCCGCTAATGCACAATATGATAAATACTTATTAAACCCGAAACAAGAAGGAGCATTTGAAGAAATAGCCAGGTACATTGATGGAAGCGCTGACACCATGTATAATTTTACAAAACGAGGAGTGCTACTAATCACAAAAGATAATACGATGCGCATGGGAAAAAAAGGGGCGCGTATAGTTTCTATTTCACCCGGTGTGATTATGACGCCAATGGCCAAAAAAGCACTTAAAGAACATTCTGAAATAATGAAAGCGACACTCGATAATACACCTTTGAAAAGATATGGAGCGCCCGAAGATGTTGCCAACGCAGTCGGGTTTCTGCTGAGTGACAAGGCAAATTTTATTACGGGAACAGATTTGATCATTGATGGCGGAATAACGGGCTCCAGGTCTTCTGCTTTTTAGGGGTAAAAGAATTTTCAACACGAAATGTTTAATAAAATGAATTGACCCGTCCCAAAAAAATTACAGACAATGACAAATTGTTTCAAAGACACAGATGCGCTTTACACAAAAGACTTGCTGCATATCTGCACAAGTGGGATGAAATGGAATTTTATTAATTTAGTTATTCATCGTTGGTGAAAAACACACAACGATGGCGAGGATTGCTGCGAAGAACAACATCTGTAAAAGGGAAGTTCAACAACAGCGAAAGTGCTATTGAGTTTACAGGCAGAAATATTCTATGTTGTCCTTTGAGCGCCAGTATTTAAATCAATTGAAAATGGTATAATCCAATAAGAGCCTCTAAAATCTTTTTACATAGTCCTGAAATAAGCAGGTTCATGAAATGGTGTTTAATAAGGTTATTCTTCATTTACATGCCTTATGAATCGGGGTTTCATTTTTAGAATTTGGCTCACAAAATATATCCATGAATTTCTTAGCTAAAAAATTCCGCGTGTTTTGTTGCGAAAAAATGAACTGTCCCATACCTGTAAATTAAAACAGGCACCATACACGTGAGTAGCACTCCCCTATTTCATTTGAATGAGCCTTTTGTAACCTTTTCATTTCTCATTGACTCTAATTTGATATAAAACGAAATAAAATGAAAAAGTTAACAATCATCCTTGCCATCCTTTTTATGGCAACTGTTGTAAATGCCCAACCCATGAGTCATGTTGCCATGCAAACCATGACTTCTCCTGATATGGGAAATTGGAAGAATAATGAAAAGTATGAGTCCTTAAATAAAGCAATGAGAGAATTATGGTCTGCACACATGTACTGGACCTTAATAACCGTAGATGCATTTTATAATGATCCCAAAGGCCTTGATGCGAAGCTGAAAAGATTATTACAAAATCAAAAAGATATCGGCGCCGCCATAGTGCCTTATTACGGGCAGGCTGCAGGCGATCAATTGGCTGCATTACTCACCGAGCATATAACAGATGCAGTTCCGGTATTAAAAGCCGCTAAAAGTGGAGATACAGCAGCTTTAAATAAAGCAGTAAAAGACTGGTATGCCAATGCCAAAGTAATAGGAGATTTCCTGGCATCGGCCAACCCGAAAAATTGGTCTGCCAAAGAAACCGAAACTGCTTTGGAAATGCATATCACCCACACCATTGCTTACTCCGTAAGCATATTGAAAGGGGACTATACCAGTTCTTTCGGAGGTTTTGAAGAAGCGCTTCATCACATGCTGCAACTTGCAGATATATTAACCGACGGCATTGCGAAGCAGTTCCCAGATAAATTCTGATAAACGCAAAAAGCAGTGAAGTTTGATATTACGGCAAAAAAATGGAATACCCTCATCCCATGTATATTCAATCGTACTTCAAGTGGACTTTGCAAGCAGCATTTAATAAACATTTCAAGATGCAGTCGAATACACGCCGTATAAACCGGCATGGAATGGATTGAATGATTTATGGAAATGTGGTTGATGATAAAACGGAAAAAACCGTCTTACAAAAATGTAAGGCGGTTTTTTTTCAGGCGATACATGAGCAGTGTAAAACACGAATTTTTTAAAACATAATTATGAACATCGTAAAAAACGAATCTCTAAAAAAGCCTATAGTCAATAAAATAAAGACCAAATGAAATTGAATAAAAACTGTAAATTTAACCTTAAAAAAACCGAAGATTAAAGGATGGAGTGAAAAGAAAAAGCGACTTGCGCCGCTTTAAATGTTTTCACAACGGAATAATTCATAATAAGTGCTATTATATTTTAATCCTAAAAAATTAAAAAATGTTACTTAATTTTGTTTTAGCAAATCACAATAAGGATCATTCCGTAATGATTTTCACGCGCCTCGACGTATTTCGGGGCATTTTTATTTCATTTACAAACTAACTTGTTGCCTCATGAAAAAAGTACTTGGTCTTGACATTGGAACAAACTCAATCGGTTGGGCATTTATTGAAACAAATGCTTATGAACATCATCCTGAAACCTTAGATGGAAAAATTATTCAGTTAGGCAGCCGCATTATTCCTATGGATGCCGATGCTATGAACAAATTTGAAACAGGCAATCCAGAATCAAAGGCAGCCGGAAGAAGGCAGGCAAGAAGCGCAAGAAGATTAAACCAGCGCTATAAGTTAAGAAGAACAAGATTAATCGAAGCATTAAAAATTCTTGGATGGCTGCCTGTTGAATTTCCAACTGAATTCAAAAAATTAAAGAAACATAACATCAATAAATACCTGCATTTTTCCGATGACCTTAAAAAGGAAACAGCAGGATTTTTTGGTATTTCCGGACTAAAAACAACTAAAGGAGAAGAATTTGAAATTTCCGAAGACTGGATAATTTATTTCTTAAAAACAAAAGCCTTACATACAAAAATATCGTTGCCTGAGCTTGCCAGAATTTTATATCACTATAATCAAAGAAGAGGTTTTAAAAGCAGTAGAAAAGATGCGAAAATTGAAGATGAAACAAAAGAAATAAAATATCCGCTTTTTGAAAAATGGGTTGAGATTGTAACCATAACTTCTATTATAGAAAAAGGTAAGGGTGAAGGAAAAGATAGTGAATGTACTTTTTACGAGCTTGTTTGTAAAACTCCAACTTTAGAATTTACTGCAATCAAAAAAAGAAAAAATCCGCTTGATTGGTTGAATAAAAATATTGAAGTAGAAATAACAAAGAAAACGACTAAAGATTTAAGTGTTAATTATACAATTTCAGAAGTTGACCCAAACGCATGGGAAAGCAGAAAACGAGCTTTGGAAAAAGATATACAAAGAGAAGATTTATCCATATCGGAATATTATTTAAACAATATTAAAGCTGACAGAAATTATCCAATCAAACAACGAATAGTTGACAGAAAATTTTATCAGGAAGAGTTCAGGCAAATTTGGAAAGAGCAAAGTAAATACTATCAAAATGAGTTTACAAATAAGAATAAAATTGCTGAAATAGCGGATACATTTTATACGCACAATAAAGACAAGAACAAAGAGCTTAAAGGCAAAGATTTATTTCATATTTTCTTTAATGATATTATTTATTATCAGCGAGGTTTAAAATCGCAAAAAGGTTTGCTGGCGAATTGTCAATTTGAAACCAAATCTTATAAAACAAAAAATGGTGAGCTCAAAATAGCGGGTGTAAAAGTTATTTCAAGAAGCGCTCCCTGCTTCCAGGAATTCAGGATATGGCAAACTATCAATAACATAAAAGTTTTTCTGAAAGAAGAAATTGTTGATGGCAAGCTGAAGGTTGATAATGATAAGACTGCTGAGTATCTTACAATAGAAAACAAAGAAAATCTTTTTGAATTATTTGATAGCGCTGCAGAAATATCAAGAGATAGCATTTTGAGGTCGTTTGGTTTTACCAAAGACAAAGTTGAAAACGCAGAAAAAACATTCAATTATCACCTTAATTACACAGACGAAATTTTCAAAGGCAACGAAACAAAAGCACTGTTTAGAAAGGTATTTAAAAAACATGATTTTGCTGAACAGGGTGAAAAGTATTTAAACGATAAAGAATTATTTAATCATCTGTGGCATATTGTTTACTCCTTGCCGGAAGAAAAAGAAATTGTATCGGCACTTAGCAACAAAAAGTATTTCGATTTTCCTGAAGATGTTATAAAGCACATTTCTAAACTTCCTGAATTTAAAAGTCAATATGCATCGCTTTCATCAAAAGCAATCAATAAACTTTTGCCTTTAATGAGAACGGGAAAATATTGGAGTGAAAATGGTATTGATAAAAACACGCTGGATAGAATTGATAAAATATTAAGCGGTGAATTTGATGAAAATATATCAGATATAACGAGAGATGAAATACAAAAGCGCAACTTAAACAGAATTAAAGAATTCAATGGCTTTCAAACACATCTTGCTGCATATACAGTTTATGGAAGGCACAGTGAAATGGCAAATGAAGAAAAATATAACAGTGTTGATGATTTAAAAGTAAATGAACTTATTCCGTATAATTCTTTGAGAAATCCTGTGGTGGAAAAAGTTATAAGAGAAACATTAAGCCTTGTAAAAGAGATTTGGAAAAATGAAAAGCTTGGTCGGCCCGATTATATACATGTTGAACTTGGAAGAGAAATGAAAAACAACAATGAAGACAGGAAAAAAATTGCGGAAGCCAATACAAAAAACAGAACAGAAAAAGAACGTATAGTAAACCTGCTTAAAGAATTGCAATATCAGAACTTCAATGAAAATTCATTGGCAGATGTAGAGAGGTTCAGGCTATGGAAAGAAAGCGGCGGCAAAAAAGGAGAGGAAGATTTTGATTTGCTTTTCAAGAAAAATAATGCAGAGTTTGTAAAAGATGCGGACATTGAAAAATACAGGCATTGGGCAGAACAAAATTACAGGTCTCCTTATTCTGGGAAGGCAATTCCACTAAGTGAATTATTTTCCTCAAAATACCAGGTTGACCATATCATACCAAGAGCCAAATTTTATGATGATTCATTTGCAAATAAAGTAGTAGTAGAGGCTGAGTTTAATGATAGAAAAGATAATAGGCTCGCCATCCAGTTTATTGATGAGTTTCAGGGGAGAGAAATTCACTTAAGCAATGGGGAAATAAGAACTGTGCTGGCTTTAGATCAATATAAAAAATTTGTTGATGAAGTTTTTACGAGCAAAAAGAAAAAGCGTTACTTGAAGTTATACGAAGTACCCGAAGATTTTGTAGAAAGACAAATGAACGATACGAAATATATTTCAAGAACCGTTGCTCAGTTACTTCGCCCTGTTGCAATTGGTACCGAAAGTGACGATGGCATTGTATATACTTCGGGTAAAATTACTTCGGACCTTAAACATGAATGGGGTCTAAATAAACTATGGAAAGCAATTTTAAAACCACGTTTTGAAAGATTAGAGACAATTTTAGGTGAGCAGCTTATTCTTCCAAGTGAAACGAAGCAAGATGATTATTTTTTTGCAAAAGATTACAAACGTATTGACCATCGACATCATGCATTAGATGCATTAGTTGTTGCCTGTACAAGCCGAGTACATATTAAATATTTAAACAGTCTGAACAGCTTAAGCAACAACAAAAAAGATGTTGCTAAATACAATCAATGGCAACAATGGAAATATATATTGAACAAAAAGAAACAATTAGAAAACAAAGAAAATGGAATGACAGAGTTTGGCACTCCGTGGGACAGATTTTATTTGGATACCAAAGATGCCATTGAATCAGTTATTGTTTCTCATAAACCAACTTCTAAACTTATTTCTAAAGCTATTAATAAGTATTATAAATATGTTGAAGTTGAAAATGAAAATGGCCAAAGGGAGTGGGTAAAGAAAATTCATTTACAAGAACAACCAAAGGATGACGATAAATATTGGGTTGCAGTAAGGCAATCGCTGTTTGGTCAACCTTATGGAAAAATACATTTGGCTGAATATAAAAAAGGAGTAGACATTAAAGCTGCAATAAAAGCTCAAATACAATTTTTAAAAAGAGAAAACAAAGAATGGAATACAGAAGATTGGCGCATAGCAAAATCGGATATAAGAAAAGAGATTGATAAGCTGATAAAGCACCATAATGTTGATGAAAAAGCAATTTTAAAATATCTGTCTCAAAATCCTTTGAAAAATAAAGAAGGAAACAAAATTGATAGGATTGATTTATTGCAGTTCAAAAAATATGCTTCAAAAAAAGTAAGCATTGATGAAACTTTTACAAAAGATAAGATTGAAAAAATGCCTTATTCCAATCTTGAAAAAAACTGGCTCACCACTCTTTTAAAAACACATTTGGCAGAATATAACAATGACCCCAAACAGGCATTTAAAGGCGAAGCGCTTGAAATGTTATATAAGAAAGCACCACATGCCATTAATAAAGTAACAAGAAAAGAAACCGGTGAAAAAATTGAAAAAAATAATAAGTTACTGGATGGCGATAAGGGCGTAAATCAATATTTTATTATTGAAATAAAAAAAGAAATTGACAAGAAAACCGGAGATGAAAAAACGATTAGAAAATATAGCACGCCAGATTTTTTAGATTGTATTGAACGCTTAGCTAAAGGATTACCTGTTCATGATGAAAATCCAGATAGTACTTACATTGTTTTATCACCCGGCGATTTAGTTTATGTTCCTAAAAAAGATGAAGTAGTAAGCCAGATTGATTGGAGCGATAAAAAAGCAATAGCTGAAAGAGTTTATATTATGAAAAGTTCTTCCACTACTACTTGTTATTTCTTACCTGTAGCAGTTGCTTCAATCATCGAAAAGGGAGAATTCGAAACTTTGAGTAAATCAGAAAAAACAAAGGAGGGCAGCCAGGTTATCAAAGAAAATTTTATCAAACTCAACGTTGATCGTCTCGGTAATATTCGGCCATTTAAATTCAATTACAGGTCGGCCTCAAACGATGAAAACAGTACTATAGTTTCCGAGCCGGAAGTACTCTTAAAAAAAAAACTAAAAACATTTGACTCTTTTAATGAGGCCAGCGAAGCCGAAGCAAAAGCCAAAGCAAATCTTTCTCCTGAACAACATATTCTGAACGTTACCCAGCGGATCAAAGGAATGTATGCCGAGGAATTAAAAAAGCCTATGGACAAAAACTTAAAATTCAGAAATGATTAATCTATTTACAGAAGAACACAGGGAAATATTGGAAGTACTTTTAAAACATAAAGTAAATTTTAATCTTGTGGGCGGATATGCGGTGATCCATTATGGGTATGACCGCAACACCGGAGACATGGACATCTGGCTTAAAACTGGTAATGAAAATCGAGATAAACTCATCAATTCTCTGAGAGATTTTGGAATAACAGAAGCAGACCTCGAAACACTCAAAAACATGAATTTTAACCACCCTGTTCCTGTATTTTATTTTGGTGAAGAGCCCCGGAGAATAGATTTTATCACCCAAATTAGCAATGTAACATTTGATGATGCTATCCAAAAGATCAATTTTATTGAACTGGGAAAAATACAGGTTCCAGTAATCCCTTACAATCATTTGATTGCATCAAAGCTCTCTTCAACCAGGATGAAGGATAAAGCAGATATAGAAGAATTACAGAAAATTAATAAATACAGGGAAAATAAATAACAGGCAATACACTACTGCTCACCTTTCTTATAAAATAAAAACCTACAGCACCCGTTCTATCATTGTAAACCAAACATCCCATGATAAAGCGAACTCTTTATTTTGGAAACCCTGCTTATTTGAAAACCAGTAATGAGCAACTTGTGGTGGACTTTCCTGCCGTATCGGTAACTATTCCCGAAGGGCAGCAGACCATAAAGCAGGAGACCAAAACCATCCCCATAGAAGATATTGGCCTGGTAATCTTAGACCATAAACAGGTCACCATCACCCAATCTTTACTGTCAAAACTTTTAGTCAATAATTGTGCTGTTATTACCTGCGATGATACACACCACCCTACCGGGATGCTTCTAAACCTTGATGGTAATTCATTGCAAAGCCAGAAATTCCAGGCACAAGTAAATGCCACAGTGCCACTAAAAAAACAATTATGGCAACAAACCATAATTGCTAAAATTCAGAACCAGGCAGCCGTTTTAAAAATACAAAGGGCAGACAATAAAATATTACTGCATTATGCCAATGATGTAAAAAGTGGCGACAGTGAAAACCAGGAAGCTAAAGCGGCAGCCTATTACTGGAAACATATTTTTCCCGAAGAACTGGAATTCAAAAGAGAACGCTATGGGCCGCCACCGAATAATTTGTTGAATTACGGTTATGCAATTTTAAGAGCATTAGTGGCCAGGAGTATAGTAGCCAGCGGCTTACTACCCACCCTCGGCATCCATCATCGCAATCAATACAATGCCTATTGCCTCGCTGATGATATCATGGAACCTTACCGCCCTTATGTGGATTTGGTGGTGTTCCAGATTATTAGGAATAATGGAAAATATTTGGAGATGACACCATCTATGAAGAAAATGCTGTTGGAAATTCCGGCAATGGATGTAAACTTACAAGGCGAAAAAAGCCCCATGATGAATGCAGTGCAACGGACTACCGCATCGCTGGCAAAATGTTTTGAAGGAACTACGCGGAAAATTCTGTATCCTGAACTATAAATTTTGACACCATGCTTTTTGATCAACCAGTTTCAAATGTGCTTTGCTTACCACCCCTTCGGATTCTTAAGCGCCTATACCGGTGGAAATTGGAGATGCATGATGTTTGAACGTTTAAACGCATATCGCATTATGTGGGTACTCGTATTTTTTGACCTGCCAACCGAAACGAAAAGGGATCGTAAAATATATGCCCGCTTTCGAAAAGATATATTGGCGGACGGGTTTAACATGTTTCAGTTCAGCATTTACATGAGGCATTGCCCCAGTCGGGAAAATGCAGAGGTACATATCAAAAGAGTGAAATCCATATTGCCAGCTAAAGGGCATATTGGTATTATGTGTATCACGGATAAGCAATTCGGCATGATGGAAATTTTCAGGGGAAAAGAATTAGTGGCATCCCGGGAACCTACTCAACAGTTGGAATTATTTTGAACTGTGGACCAATGAAAAGAACGCTCCGAAGGAGCGCCCTGTGAATAATCATATCAAAAATTGATGTATGGCTCCGGAGGAGCCTCCTGCATATTAATCTAAAAAATGAAACAGGTATTTTTCTTCAAACGCTATATCAAATCTTTGAAGCAACTCGAGATATTCCTGTCGGAAGGGTTTCTTACAATGATGCTGCTCCTGGTTCAGCACATATTTTACAACCCTGTCAATATGTGAATGCGAATAGGAAAATACGCCATATCCTTCCTGCCAGGCAAACCTGCCCCTGATCCATTTTTTATGATTGATAAATTGATTGCTTTCAACTTTGATCTCTTTTATAAAATCAGTGATGAGTATAGTGGGCTTAAAGCCCACGAAAAGGTGCGTATGATCAGGCATGCAATGAATTGCCAGCATTTTGGCATTTCTGTTTTGTACCAGGGCGGTGATGTACTTATGAAGCTCTTCTTTATGCTGCTTTTCTATTAGGCTCTGGCGCCCTTTCACCGCAAAAACAAATTGCAGGTAAATTTGTGAAAATGTATTTGCCATAGGTAGATGATTTGATCATTTAGGGGGCTCCTATGGAGCCTTTCTCTAATATACAATTTTCTATAAATAGTTTGCCCCGATGGGGCTGATCTTTTCTTTTCTGATAATTTTTTAAATTGTAATGGGAATAAAAAATGGGTTTGATGACCCATTTTTTTAATTGTAAAACTTAACTCAAATAACACGAAATCAGCTCATTAGCCCTCTGCTGTTGTATAAGAGCTAAGTTACAAGATAATTTGAAAGCAAATCACAACGAATTAAATCATACAACTCCTCAGCTTTTTGTTGTATAAGAGCTAAGTTACAAGATAATTTGAAAGCAAATCACAACAGTTACTCCGTAC
>Ga0116193_1001152_pt1 | contig 22726 bp, 17 predicted proteins | sample AD_UKC115_MetaG_FD_89892 | JGI IMG/M metagenome (GOLD analysis project Ga0116193, IMG submission 89892) | Active sludge microbial communities of municipal wastewater-treating anaerobic digesters from Hong Kong - AD_UKC115_MetaG | ecosystem: Engineered > Bioreactor > Anaerobic > Digestate... | reverse complement strand
ATCCAATGGTAATACCTGCAGCACATGTACCGGATTTTCCTCTAATTCCGTCCACCGCTTCTGACCGGCAATTTCGATAAACAACTCGCGGGCTTCATAATTCCAGCTCCACCACAAGTTATAAGCCAATTCCTCAAGTCGTTGCAGGTTTTCCGTCAGTTGCGATTTTACGGTGATGCGTTTCCATTTAGGTTCGGGCTTTTTAATTTTCGGGAGCATCAAGTCTATTTTAGAGGTTTTGTGTTTGAAAAGTTCAAAACGTTCTCCCGACTTGGTAATGGCTATATCATAAGCTTTTTCGTAGTTGTCGAACAAGTTTTTCCAAAGAGCGTGCTGGGCAATATCAAACGCCTGTTTGGAGATTTCGTGTTGTTCTTTTGAGGAGCAACGAGTATAGAAGTCTATTGCCTTTGCAATTTCGCTGCACACTTGGTCATCGTTGTGGTCTGAACGTTCTACCACCCATGCACTTTTTTGTGTGCCGAAATTCTCCTTCACCCACATACCAAAGCCTGCCAGCGAGGTGGTTACTGTCGGGATTCCGAAAGCAACACTTTCCAATGGGGTATAGCCCCACGGTTCATAGTAGGACGGGAACACCGACAAATCGAAGCCGATCAGCAAATCGTAATAAGATAAATTGAAAACTCCGTCGTGTCCGTTCAGATAGACGGGTACAAAGATCACCTTAATCTTGCTTGAAGGCGCATTATCGAGATTCAGACGATTTAATTCTTTCACAATAGGGTCATCGCAAGGGCTATGCAGTGGGTGGGTTTCATAATCTCGAGTTCTGGCGCGGCTGTCATCTATGAAAGGCACCTTATTGTTCAACTTATCGAGCAGTCCTTCGCGGACACCACTTGTACCGGCCGGAACAGTAATAAATACTATCACCTCTTTTACCGGATTCAGCGTTTGTAGTTCCGAAAGCGCCCGTATAAAAAGGTCAATTCCTTTATTTTTAAATTCGTATCTTCCGCTGTTGATTACGAACAAGGCATCTTCAGAAATCGGTTGTTGGAGCAAGGCTGTAGCCACTTCTCTCAATTTGTTCTTAGCGGCAGCTCTTTTGGTCACATATTCGTCGCCCGTGGGCACAAAATTATTTTCAAACCCATTTATAGTGATCACATCTGCGGGCTTTTTGAAGAAAGCACTGCACTCTTTGTTGGTAATGGCACTCACTGTAGTATAAGCATCTGCTGTGTGAGCAGATAAATTTTCCAAAGAGTACTTCGATTGAACATTAAACTTGGTGGCCATCGTCAAAGGGTCGTATTGAGCCGTATTTTCATAGAGGGGCAATCCGTTGCCGGCGATACTTCTTCCGAGAACCGTTGCATGTGTCGTAAAAACGGTGGCAATCTGGGGAGTAGTGGCTTCTAAATGTAAAATCCCCGTGCCGGTCATCCATTCATGAAACTGCGCAATAATATGGTCCTGAGCATCGCAATGAAATTGATAAAAACTTTCAATCACACGACCAGCTGCATAGCCGAACAGCGCCGGTTCAATATAATCCCATTGACCCGAAATGGAATCCAATTTGTATTTTAACCAAAATTGGGTTAGAATTTCATTTTTCTTCTCGAAAAAAGGAGTAAAATCAACTAAAATGACGACAGGATTTCCGCTCACATTCCATCGGCCGATACGGATACGCAACCCTTCACGCAATGCAATATCTTTCCAATTTTTATATAAGAGCGGGTCCTCAATAAACTCCCGACTATCGCCATTTTCGGTCGATAAATCTGGGCCGATACAAATATAGTTGTCTTTATAAGCACTCGCCACTGTAAATGCTTTGGTAGAAAGAACTGTATGAATTCCCCCTACTTTATTGCATATTTCCCAAGCGGTTTCAAAGATATAATCTGCTTTTTTCATGGATAAACGAATAATAAATGTGGTAAAAAATGAAGATGCAAAGATACTAAAAATATTACTATTTCTTTTGGGCGTGGCTTCGCCGCCGGCGCCCGACTACAAATTTGCCGCTGGTAGTCATGTGGTCGCAAAACTGCAAAAGGAGCTTCCTCCATGTCAAAAAAGTTTATCGCCCAAAATTTACATTCAAAAAAATCTTGTAACTTTGCATTCTAATTTAAAACGGCTCATGAGTTTTGATGAGATTTTGATGAAAGCAAAAAAATATTGCGCCTACCAAGAGCGAACTCCGTTTGAGGTTGTCCGTAAGTTCTCTTCTTTAGAACTCTCTTCAGAACAACTCGATAAGATTATTTTTCAACTGAAAACCGAAGATTTTATCAACGAAGAACGTTATGTACATCTCTTTGTTCGGGGAAAACTCTACGATAAAAAATGGGGGCCGAGGAAAATTCAAAACCATTTGCTGCTAAAAGGAATTTCTAAAGAGCTTATTCGAAAAGAGTTGGCACAAATTAATCCCGATATCGTGCTCGATCAATTGGATAAAGTAATCTCAAAGTGGCAACAATTAAATGGAAGTCCTAAAACAAACTTACCCAAACTCTATCGCTTTTTATTATCAAAAGGATATGATTATGAACAGATTAACAACAAATTAGAACAATATAAATAATATATATGATTACAAGTGATCAAATGAAAGAGGTTGCAAAGAGACTCGGTGAGCTAAGGAGGTTTCTTTGACATTGACAGGAAGAAAGAAGAAATCGCTCGCAAAGAAGAAATTACCCACGCCAACAATTTTTGGAATGATCCTAAGGAAGCCGAAAAACTCCTTAAAGAAATCAGTGCCATAAAATCATGGGTGCAGGATTATGACAAAGCAGCGACCATATTCGAAGATCTTACCGTGATATTTGAATTTTTTTCAGAAGGCGAAGCTACAGAGCAAGAAGTAGATGAAGCTTTCCAAAAAACAATGAAAGCTATTGATAAGCTCGAGTTTAAGAATATGATGCGGAATGAAGAAGATGCCTTAAGCGTGGCTCTTACTATCAATTCCGGCGCTGGCGGTACCGAAAGTTGCGACTGGGCTGAAATGCTGCTCCGTATGTACATCCGCTGGGGAGAACGTAATAAATTCTCCATCAAACTGCTCGACAGACAAGAAGGGGATGTGGCAGGCATTAAATCCGCAACCATTGAACTTAATGGGCCATACGGCTACGGATATCTGAAAAGCGAAAATGGCGTTCACCGATTAGTGAGACTTTCTCCCTTTGACTCCGCCAACCGCCGACACACTTCTTTTGCTTCAGTGTATGCATATCCTATTATTAATGAAGATATCGTGATTGATGTGAATCCTGCCGATATCTCATGGGATACCTACCGATCCAGCGGCCCGGGAGGACAAAATGTGAATAAGGTCGAAACTGCTGTCCGCCTGCACCACGCCCCTTCCGGAATTGTGGTGGAATGCCAGGAAACACGTTCCCAACTGCAAAATAGGGAAAAAGCAATGCAAATGCTGAAATCTCAACTCTACCAAATTGAAATGGAGAAAAAACGTGAGAAAATCTCAGAAATAGAAAGTTCTAAAAAGAAAATCGAATGGGGCTCTCAAATTAGAAATTATGTAATGCATCCCTATAAAATGGTGAAAGACGTGAGAACTCAATTTGAAACCTCTAATGTTAATGCGGTTATGGACGGCGACCTCGACGGATTTATCAAAGCCTATCTGATGATTGCCAATATGTAACTATTTGCTATATAGATAAGTATATCTTTTCGTATTGAACCGCAATCTGTGCCCATTCATATTCCGCCAATGATAATGCAGCAATATTTTGTCTTAAGTTCTGATAGTAAAGAAGTGCTTTTTCAATAGAACCGGCAATATCTCCTATATGATCCGAATGTGCTCTATATCCTACTTGTCCCTCCGTGTATAATCCGTCAAATCCCTGCCCTGCAGTGTATATGACCGGCAATCCCTGACTTAATGCTTCTAAGTACACCAATCCGAAGGTTTCGGAATGTGATACCATGGCCAATAGATCATGTTTTCTGTAAGTCTCTCTTAATGATTCCATCTCATAAATTTCTCCTAAATAGGATATCCAATCATTTTGTGCAACCAATGACATGACTGCCGAGGTTTCATCTCCACGACCTCCGACTAAATGAAGTTGAAGTTGTGGATATTTTTTTCGCACCATTCTTATTGCTTCGATCAAAGAAAGTACATTTTTATTGTTATCGAAACGCCCAACATATAAAATGGTTTGCGGCTCTTGTGACGCTTCCGGAATTAAGCGATTCTGAATCCAATACGAGTCAATTCCATTCGGAATGATAACTGATTTTTGCTCGATTTCGGGTACAATAGCTCTGATGCTTTTAATCTGAAATAATTTCTCTTGTGAATTGGGGGAAATAAAAATTACTTTTTGTGCATTTAAAAGTATTTCTTTTCCTAATCGCCATAAATGAGGCATTTTTTTGAAATAAAAATTGATATCACTTCCCCTCACGGCAACAATATAAGGAATTTTGTATTCCCGATGCAACGCCAACGCCAAAGCCCCTTCCGAAAATAGTGTAGCAGCATGAATCAAATCAAATTTTGAAAGGTCTTGCAGACGAGTCAACAACTTTTTCTTAACACGTATCTTGTGGGGGAATATATACTTATACGCCGCATGTGAAGAAGTTAAAGGGGCAACTTGCACCTGATACCCCTTTTGAATATATCTATCGGTGAGGTCACGCGCTTCACGATCTTTCCGCTGCACAGCAAATACGGTTACCGAAACATTTTCTTTTTGTGATAATGCCTGACAAAGCTGATGATGAACCTGCGATCCGATATAATCCTCTGCTAAATATAAACAATTCATGGCCTGCTATAATCTGCCGTCAATGATACCTTTATCAAGAATTCCTTTGACATCATACAAAACGCCTGAAGGTTTCAAGTAACTACGTAAAGATAATTCTTTAAATTCATGATGTCCCACCGCTAAAATCACGGTATCAAATTTTCCTTTTAACTCATCCGGTTTGTCATTCCGTATCGCGATTCCATACTCTTCCTTAATATCTTCTTTATTTGCCAAAGGATCATAAACGGTGATGTTTGGTGTGTATTCCTTTAAAGTGGCGTAAATATCCACTACTTTCGTGTTACGAATGTCAGGACAATTTTCTTTGAAAGTGATTCCCAAAATTAATATGTGAGCATCTTTGACCATGATTCCCTTTTTATTCATCAGTTTGATGACTTGGTGAGCCACATACTCTCCCATTCCGTCATTCAGCCGTCGAGCGTTGCTCATCACCCGTGGCAATATCCCGTAAACTTGTGCTTTCTGAATGAGATAGTATGGATCAACACTGATACAATGTCCCCCGACAAGTCCCGGTTTTAGTTTGATAAAATTCCACTTTGAGGAAGCGGCTTCAATCACATCATGGGTGTCAATACTCATGGCATTAAAAATCTTGGCCAACTCATTCATAAAGGCGATATTGACATCGCGTTGGGCATTTTCTATAATTTTAGAGGCTTCGGCAACTCGGATGGAACTAGCTTTGTGTGTGCCGTTTAATAAAACGGAATTGTATAAATCATCCACGATTTCCGCGATTTCCGGCGTAGAACCTGACGTAACTTTTTTAATTTTTTCAACTGTATGCTCTTTATCTCCCGGATTGATACGCTCCGGCGAATAACCGGCATAAAAATCCAAATTATATTTTAATCCCGATTTTTTTTCTATGATCGGAATACACTCTTCTTCTGTAACTCCAGGGTAAACCGTAGATTCATAAATAACAATATCTCCTTTGGAAATCACTTTGGCTACTGTACTGCTCGCCCCCAATAACGGGGTCAAATCCGGACGATTGTTGTGATCTACCGGCGTAGGAACCGCGATGATGTATATATTACAATTGCGGATATCTTCAATTTGAGAACTGCAAGTCAATCCTCCCCGTAGGGCCTCCTGCAATAAGTTGTCATCTACCTCCAACGTGTCGTCATGTCCTTCCATCAAAGCTGCTACTCGAGCGGAATTTACATCAAATCCGATGGTTTTATATTTGGTAGAAAATAGACGAGCCAACGGTAATCCTACGTAGCCTAAGCCGATAACTGCAATGGTGTGTTTTTTCATTTTGTCTGATTTGTCTTTAACTTTATGTTTTTCCCCTCAAAAGAATGATTATATATCTAAGAATAAACGTGATATGCGTTGATTATTTACGATGCAAAAATAATCTTTTTTCCTATATTCTGGTTCTTAATGAATCCGTTCTTTTTTTATTCTTTTCAAAAATTGTACTTTGATTGAAAAAATTACGTAATTTTGTCGTGATTTATGTTTATGATGAGTCTATTTGATCAATCATCCATCATTAATATAAATTCCATTGTATCAAAAATATAGGCAAACGATTTATTGCTGTTTTATTATTTCTAAAATACATATCCTGCTTACTCAAAATTATGGATGAAATAGAAAAAATACCAAAAAGTAATTTTTGGATTGGGTTTCGCAAGTTTTTTTTCGTTGCTTTCCTTTTTCTGCTTCTTTTTTTTCCTTCTTTTACACTCCCGGGACTTTCATTTAAAATACAACCAATTGATTGTGTCATTCCCTTAATGTTGGGCTGGTTGATTTGGAAAAAATATCTCTCTTTTTCCTTAATTTATATTCGGAATCTCCTTATTTTTATTTGCATCATCTTGGCAAGCTTTCTTCTGAATTTTAAGCAAAATGCTATAAACGACCTGTTTGAAATATACGATGTGCTCAAATATGTAGTGGTCTTTTTAGTCTTCAAAGAGATTTATCAACCGAAAATAAAACAATTGACTTTTGATATCGCTTTCATTCTTTTGATTATTATCAATATCTTCCACTATCAAAATATTCTGGGATTTAATGAGCATATTATGCCTCTTTACTGTGGGGAAAACAGTATTCATCTATTGACTTTCGGATATAATTCTATCGGAGAACCGGCAACCAGAAGAATGTTGGGATTAATAGGAAACCCGAACAACAATGCGATCTTATTTATGATCTTTTTGATTCAATATCTCCCAAAAAAGGGTTGGAAAACCAAAGAAATGTTGTTCTTTTATATGGCAGCTCTTGCGGTAGCAGCATGCCAATCCAGAACTGGATTTATCATTTTTGCCTTTATTTTTATCCTAAATTTTTTCATTATCCGATGGAAATGGTGGAAAACAACCATGCATATTTCTATTCTTTCACTTCTATTACTCCTCTTCTTTAACTTTGAATCTGTTGCCACTTATTTCCATTTAGATTTTCTCATTCAAAAAAAGGATAAGAGTGATTATATTGCTTCTTTATTTAATCAAGAGGCTTTTCAAAGTCATTCATGGACACAACGTTTGGAGATTTGGGAAGATTTACTGAAAGAGTCCGCGCAAAAACCTATTATTGGTCATGGTCCGCAAAAGAATCATTTTTATGATGCGCATCTTTATGCAGAGAACGAATATGTATTAATGGTTTGGAGATATGGGCTTATTGGCTTATTGGTTTATCTGTTGATCTATCTCATTCCTATAAAAAACATGCTCCAATTGGCAAGAGGTAATCTTGAAGCTAAAAACGGAGTATTTATTATTCTTATTTTCATGATTGCGTCACTTACCAATGTTCCGTTGTCCCACACAATACTATCGCCGCTTTTCTTTATGATGATGGGAATTTACTATGCCTGTCATCATGAGCAGACAGATTTGGTATGGCTTCATAATTTAAAAAAGAGATGGTTGAATAAAAATTTAAAAAAATGAACAGAATAATAGCGTCACTTCGATACAGAATAAATCGTTTTTTTGGTCAATTAAGCAAACCTACAATGGTTTACGGATACAAAAGAGCAGACGGACTTTTTTTAAAAAACACAAGAATCAGCACCTCAACAGCTATTATTTCTCCTGAAACGCTTCGTATTGAAGATCATGTTTTTATCGGACACTTTAATTTCATCGAAGCAAGTAATTCTATCTCTATTGGTGAAGGGGTTCAAATTACGAACTTTGTGAGTATCACTTCCCATTCAAGTCATCATGCCATTCGCTTATACGGCAAAGATTACAGGAACACCAAGAAAGATGTCGGATATGTGAAAGGTGCCATTGAAATCGGTCCCTATACTTTTATCGGACCACATTCCTTAATATCTCCCAATACAAAAATTGGAAAAGGATCTATTGTTGCGGCATATAGTAGCGTTAGCGGGGAATTTCCGGATTATTCGATTATTGCGGGAAATCCTGCCCAAGTAGTAGGTACAACCAAAAAGAAAGATCAAGAATTTTTGGATAAAAATCCGGATTTGAAGAAGAGTTATTACGATTCAGAATTTGTATAATATGCTAAAACAGCTCAAAAAAAAACTTTCTTCTGAGTTTGCGCGCAATTCCTTAACCATATTCACAGGAAATGTAATTGCCCAAGCCATTCCATTTTTAGCTGAACCGGTTTTAGCACGTTTGTACACCCCGGAAGATTTTGCTGTTTTGGCCGTTTACTTGTCAGTAGCGAACCTGTTTTCGATTATCGCCACTGCCCGTTACGAATTGGCTATCATGTTGCCCAAAGAGGACAGAAAAGCAGCCAATATATTGGGATTATCGGTACTTATCAGTTTTGCGGTGAGTCTCATTTCTTTCTTGATTGTGTTGTTCTTTAATTCAAATATATGTAAGATATTACATAACGAAGATGTTTCTGTTTATCTTTACTTGGTTCCGTTATCTGTATTATCCGTATCGTGGTATCAGATTTTCAACTATTGGAATTCCAGAAAAAAGAGATTTCAGAATGTAATGTTTTCCAAAACTACACAAAGTGTTACTACGGTAGGAATTAATATCGGATTCGCCATCAAATCACTTGGATTGGTCTTGGGACAATTTTTAGGATATTTGATGGGAAGTTTTGTGTTGATATTTGCATTTTTGAGAAAAGATAAAGAGAAGTTATCAATGATTTCAAAAAAGGAAATGAAAGAGGTCGCTATTGAGTATCAAGAATTTCCAAAAATAAACACAATTCATGCATTTGGAGATGTATTGAAGCAAAGTGGTGAAGTTTTTCTACTTTCTTATTTTTATATGAAAGAAAAAGTGGGGTTACACTCTAGAACATTAAGACTTCTTTTTGCACCATCGGCGATGATTGGAAGTGCTGTTGGGCAGGTTTTTTATCAAAGAGCTTCAGAAACCTATCAAAATGGAGGAGATTTGACAGCTTTATTGATTAAAGTGCTTAAGATGATGGCCTTGATAGCTCTTCCTGTATTTGGCATAGTCGCCATATTCGGTGATGATTTGTTTGTATGGTTTTTGGGAGAACCATACAGAATGGCGGGTTATTATGGCAGATTTTTAGCTCCGTGGTTATTTTTTAATTTTATCACCATGCCGGTTTCCCAAATTCCTTTAATTGTATCCAAACAAAAAAAAGCATTTTTATTTAGTTTATGTGGACATACTTTGTATCTTAGCGCCGTAATTATCGGAGGACTCCATGAAAACATTCTGCTCGGATTTACCTTATTAAGCATCTTCTCCTCTCTTTATTACATTTTGATTATCTTGTGGTTTATTAAAATATCAAAAATTAAAAAACCTCTTTCCAAATGAAAAAATTGTTATTAATCGGATCTAATTGTGTTCACACTTATAACTATTTTCATTTAATTAAAGATTATTTTGATGAAATAGTTTTGATAACGGATGCTCCTCATGATGTGGCCGATTTTAAAATTTCCAAGAGTTATCAAGTGAATTCTTCATTAAAATCGCTTCGCAATTATCCTAAAGCAATTCGAGCGTACAAAAAAATATTGCAAGAAGAGCGGCCGGATATTATTCATATTCAACAAATAAGCACTTATTCTTTTCTATTATTAAGGGCTTTAAAGAAACTTAAGCAAAACATTCCGGTTGTATTAACCACTTGGGGAAGTGATATTTTAGTTTTGCCGAAAAAGGGATGGATTTTTAAAAAAATGGTTCAATATGTATTGAATCATTGTGATCGATATACCACGGATGCGCAGTTTGTCGCCGATAGGATGCAACAATTAGCAAAAAAGCCTTTAAATACAATTATAGCCAACTTTGGAATCAACATTACGGACATTAAACTCCCCAAAGAGAACATCATCTATTCCAACCGATTACATAAACCGCTGTATCGAATTGATAAAATAATCAAAGCTTTTCATTTTTTTGTTTCCCATCATCCCGATTGGAAATTGGTAATTGGGGGAAGTGGCACAGAGACAGAAGAATTGAAAGAACAAGTTCATCTTTTACATTTGGAAGAGTGGATTTCTTTTATTGGGTGGGTAGATAGCACAAAGAATTCGGAAATGTATGCACAATCAAAGATATGGGTTTCCATTCCCGAAAGTGATGCCACCTCGATCAGTCTACTCGAAGCAATGAGTTTAGGGTGTATTCCGGTAGTGATTGATTTGCCGGCTAATCGAGAATGGATACGGCACGGAGAAAACGGGATTATTGTTCAGGATATTGAGACAGATTTCTTTGAAGAGGCGTTAACTCTTTCTTTTGAAGAAGTAGCAAGAATCAATGAACAAATAATTCGGGAAAAGGGCACCAAAGAGGTAAATCGTCAACTATTTTTTGAAATATACGATCAATTAGCATAATCCGGAAACCGATGGCGAAGCCGGCACCCCCAAACACAAAATAAAAAAGCCCGTTAAAACGGACTTTTTAAGCAGGGGAAGAGAGATTCGAACTCCCATCAATGGTTTTGGAGACCACTATTCTGCCCTTAAACTATTTCCCTAAGAAACAGGGGCATCAACAGAGACGCCACCTGTTTGCGATTATTAAGAGACTAAAATTAGTCTATGATTTCAGTTACCTGACCTGCACCAACGGTTCTACCACCTTCACGGATAGCAAAACGGAGGTTCAGGTTGATAGCGATTTCTGACAAAAGGTCAACTTTGATTGTCAAGTTATCGCCGGGCATAACCATTTCAACGCCTTCGGGAAGAGTAACTTCGCCGGTAACGTCAGTTGTACGGAAGTAGAACTGAGGACGATATTTATTTTTAAACGGGGTATGACGTCCACCTTCTTCTTTTTTCAAGATATAAACTTCAGCTTTAAAAGATTTGTGAGGTTTAATAGAACCCGGTTTTGCAATAACCATACCGCGGCAAATTTCGTCTTTATCAACACCACGGAGCAAAAGACCAACGTTATCGCCGGCTTCGCCTCTATCCAATATTTTGCGGAACATTTCCACACCAGTAACAACTGATTTAAGTTTTTCAGCGCCCATACCGATAATATCCACAGGGTCTCCGGAGTTAATAACACCGGTTTCGATTCTACCTGTAGCTACGGTACCACGACCTGTAATTGAGAAAACGTCTTCAACAGGCATAAGGAATTCTTTGTCCACATCTCTTTGTGGGAGCGGAATCCAAGTATCTACAGCATCCATTAATTGCATAATAGTTTCTACCCATTTTTCTTCTCCGTTCAATCCACCAAGGGCAGAACCTTGAATAACAGGAGTATTATCACCATCGAATCCGTAGAAAGTCAAAAGATCACGAATGTCCATTTCAACGAGTTCGAGCAATTCGGGGTCATCTACCATATCCACTTTATTCATGAACACAACCAATTTCGGAACACCAACTTGGCGAGCCAAAAGGATATGCTCTCTGGTTTGAGGCATTGCACCGTCAGTTGCAGCTACAACAAGAATTGCACCGTCCATTTGAGCGGCACCGGTAACCATATTTTTAATATAGTCAGCGTGGCCCGGACAATCCACGTGTGCATAGTGACGATTTGCAGTTTGATATTCAACGTGAGAAGTATTAATTGTAATACCACGTTCTTTTTCTTCTGGAGCGTTGTCGATAGAATCGAAGCTTCTTACTTCAGATAAACCTTTAGATGCAAGAACCATTGTGATTGCTGCAGTCAGGGTGGTTTTACCGTGGTCGATGTGACCAATTGTTCCCACATTTACGTGTGGTTTGGAACGTTCGAATTTTTCTTTTGCCATTTTATTTCAAATTAAATGTTAAAAATTATTATTGTTTGCTACTTTATAGTTTAATAGTCTAAAAGTCTAAAAAAGAGCCATTGACGAGAGTTGAACTCGTGACCCCTTCCTTACCAAGGAAGTGCTCTACCACTGAGCTACAACGGCTTAAAAAAATCATAATTCAAAGAACGTCCGTTCATCAGAGCGGTACATTTTGAGCTTGCAAAAATACATATTTTTTTTAAATCTACAATCGGGAGTTATCTTTTTTAAAAATTATATTTTCGGATTCGGCTTAAAAGCTGATATTTATGAGTTAAATGAGAAGAATGGGACGGAGAAAAAATATTGAAATTTGAAAAAAGTAAAATGCACAATCTCAGTGTTAAAAAAAAATTGTATTTTTGCAGCCTAAAAATTATAATGTATTAATTTATAAACAAAAACAAGAATTATGTTGAACCAGTATGAAACCGTTTTCATTATGACACCCGTTTTGTCTGAAGATCAGATGAAGGAAACGGTAAAAAAATTCGAGAATTTTCTCATTGACAAAGGAGCAGAGATTATTCATCAAGAGAATTGGGGGTTGCGGAAATTGGAATACCCGATTGCAAAAAAGGCCTCAGGATTTTATCATTTATTTGAATTCAAAGCTGACGGAAGTCTTTTGAAAGATTTTGAAGTTCAATTTCGTCGTGACGAAAGAGTGATGAGATACCTCACAGTAGCGATGGACAAACATGCCATTGCATACAGTGAAAAGAGAAGAAGTTTAAAAAAAGAATCTAAAGCAAAGGAGGCATAACCCATGGCACAACAATCAGACATTAAATATTTAACCCCGATTGCGGTTGATATCAGAAAGAAAAAGTATTGTCGTTTCAAAAAGAGCGGCATTAAGTACATTGATTACAAAGACGGTGAATTTTTAAAGAGATTTGTGAATGAGCAGGGACGTATTTTACCAAGACGTTTGACGGGAACTTCTTTAAAATATCAAAAGAAAGTGGCACAAGCTGTAAAAAGAGCCAGACATTTGGCTTTACTTCCTTTTGTTACCGACAATTTAAAAACTAATTAATCAGGGAGGGAAGTATAATGGAAATTATTTTAAAACAAGATGTACAGAATTTAGGTTATACCGATGACCTTGTGAAAGTTAAAGACGGTTATGCAAGAAATTATCTCATTCCGAAAGGATTTGCAGTTCTTGCCACTCCCGCCAATAAAAAAATGTTAGCCGAAACGTTGAAACAACGTGCTTTTAAAGCTGAAAAAATCAGAAAAGAGGCTGAGTTTATGGCCGGAAAAATTGATGGTTTGAATTTAAGAATTGAGACGAAAGCTTCTGAAAAGGGCACCATTTTCGGTTCCGTAAATACCATTGCCGTTGCCAATGCGCTCAAAGAACAACATAATATAGAAATCGATCGTAAAAAAGTGATTTTGAAAGACGAACACATTAAAGAATTGGGAAATTACACTGCTCAAATTCAATTGCATAAAGAATTTCGGGTTACTGTGAATCTTGAAGTGGTTGCCGAAAATCACGAATAGTCGATTTCTTCATAATCCTAAAAAACTGCTTTCGGGCAGTTTTTTTTATTTATATACATTTATATATAAAAAAATTGTACTTTTGCAATGACTAAGAAACGGATTTATCTTTTTCAAAGTCACGAAAAATAAAATTACTAATCCAAAAGCAAGCACTGATGGAAAAGCGTTTAGGCATTATCGCCATAGTATTTACTTCCAAAGAAAACATCGTTATCGTCAATGATTTAATATCGGATTTTTCTGATATGATTATTGCGAGGCAGGGGCTTCCTATGCCCCACAAAGGAATTTCCTTTATTTCTCTCGTTGTGGAAGCAGAAATGAATAGAATTAACTCTTTAACAGGGCAATTAGGGCGTTTAGAAGGAATAGAAGTTAAGACAATTGTGACCAAAGAGCGTTCCATTATTAAAGAAAAATAAATACAAACATTATGAATATAGCCGAAAGAAACCAGAATTTCATTGATAGAGAAAAACTCTATGGTTTAATTGAAGGGCAAACCCCTACAACGGATGAAATAAATACCGTATTAAACAAAGCCCGAAAGTTAAAGGGATTATCATTAGAGGATGTTGCTTTACTTTTGCGAGTAGAAGATCATGCCGACATTATTAAAATTATGGAAACGGCACACTATGTGAAAGAAGAAATATACGGAAAGCGATTAGTTTTATTTGCTCCGGTATATACGGGAAATGTATGTGTAAACAATTGCACCTATTGTGCATTCCGAAAAGACAACAAAAAAATTGTCAGGAAAGTGCTAAACATGGAAGAAATTGAACATGAAACACGCATTTTACTTCGAGATGGACATAAGCGAATTTTGTTAATCTGCGGGGAGAGTCCGAGAAATAACATTGACTATATCTGTGACGCCATTCGTCACGTATATTCGGTAAAAGAGAATGGACAAAACGTTCGGCGAATTAACGTAGAACTTGCGCCAATGTCGGTGGAAGATTTTGCGAAACTCAAATCCGAAAATATTGGAACTTATGTTTGTTTTCAAGAAACGTATGATCCGGAATTATACAAAGAATATCATCCGGGTGGTTCTCCGAAAGCAGATTACCTGAATCGTTTATTGGTAATGGATCGTGCAATGGAAGGAGGCATCAATGATGTTGGATTAGGTGTATTATTCGGCTTAGCTGATTATCGATATGAAATTTTAGCGTTGATGGAACATGCCAATCATTTGGAGCGGGCTTTTGGATGTGGCCCGCACACCATCAGCTTTCCCCGAATAGAACCTGCAGAGGGAGCTCCCCTTCCTGAGCACATTCCCCATAAAGTTTCTGATGAAGATTTTAAGAAAATAATCGCCATCATACGCATTGCATTGCCCTATACCGGAATAATATTAAGTACAAGAGAAAATGATGAGATGAGGACGGAGTTATTCAATTACGGAATAAGTCAGATTTCGGCAGGTTCCAGAACAAATCCTGGGGCATATAGCGACGAAGCAGAACTTTCGGGAAGTCAGTTTTCGCTTGGAGATCACCGTTCATTGGAAGAGGTAATATCGAGTATGATTGACAGTGGGTTCATTCCGTCTTTCTGTACTGGTTGTTATCGAAACGGAAGAGTCGGAGCAGATTTTATGGATTTGGCAAAACCCGGACTCATTAAGCAATTCTGTCTCCCAAATGCCATGTTTTCTTTCAAAGAATATTTATATGACTTTGCTTCTGAAGAGACGAGAAAAAAAGGATTGGCTTTAATTGACAAAATGTTGGAAGATATTTCTCAAAACTCGCAAAAAGAGAAAATTAAAGACAACCTTAGTCATATCGAACAAGGGGACCGTGACCTATATTTTTAAGTTTTAAAAATACATTAGGTAAAAACAACATTTTCCTATTCTTCTTGTCATGTAGTATAAAATAAAACATTATTTTTGCATGATTTTTCTTATCTGCTTAGAGAGATAGCATTATGTGGAAAAAAAGCTCTTTTCTGATTATCTTATTAACTATACTTATTCTGACCGGACAAGTTAAGGCTCAGATTGTTACAACAAGTGCGCGCAATCAACTACCTCAAAATCTTATCACCAGTGTATTGGCAGGAACTGGAGTTATCATGACCAATGGTCAATTTAATTGGTCGACTGCAAACATATCAACCGATCAAATCGGAACATTTACCAATGGTGTCAGTTTTACTAATTTTCCGTTTAGTTCCGGTATTATCATGACTACGGGTAATATTGCGGTTGCCCAAGGGCCGAATGATAGAACTAATTATGCAATGAATGTTACTCAGAGTACTACAGTTCGAGATCCCGATTTACAAGCATTGGTTTCAGCGCCACTCAAATCAACTACTGCACTTGAATTTGATTTCATTGCCTCTTCATCTTCTTTTGAATTTGAATACGTATTTGCTTCCGAAGAGTATCCTGAATATGTATGTTCTCAATATAATGATGTTTTTGGATTTTTCTTAACGGGTTTAGACCCTGTAACAATGGTTTCTACCACTAAAAATATTGCTGTTATTCCGAATAGTATATCTGCCTTATATCCGAATGGAATGCCGGTAGCCATCAACTCTTTAAATTCCGGTATGCCCGGAGGGAGTTTTTCTTCAAGTGATTGTATTTCTTTAGATTATTCACAATTTTACAACGATAATCCACCGGGAAATCCATATATGCAATTTGACGGATATACGGTAGCTCTTCCTGCCGGAGCAGATGTTATTCCTTGTGAGACCTATCACATGAAAATTTCTATTGCTAATGTAAATGACAACACTTTTGACTCGGGTGTATTTCTGAAAGCATCCAGTTTTAACAGTCCTGAATTTGAAGTCATCAACAATTACACACTACCGAGTGTTCCGTATTTAATTGAAGGTTGTAATTCTTCAGATTTAGAACTTAAAATCAGTAGTCCTGCTGTAAGTACGGTTCAAGTGGATTTAGTGCTCAGCGGCACAGCCACGGAAGGGGTTGATTTTGAACCAATTCCTTCGACTGTATATATTAATCAAGGAGACACTAGTGTCATCATTCCAATCATACCTATTGCCGATAATAACACAGAAGGAACAGAAACCATCATCATCAATGCGACCATGACTATTTGTGGGATTCCTTTCAATAAAGTTATTGAGTTAGAAATTATTGATCATATACCTACTATTCTCACTTCATACGACTTAGCGGTTTGTCAGATATGCACCTCCCTCACGGCACAAGTTGCACAATCGATGCCTGGGCTTGATTTAACGTTCCATTGGACTCCGGCTGATTCTTTAGCTGATTCAACAGCTCAAACAACAGCAGCAAATATCACTCAGAGTACAGTTTTTACAGTCACGGCAAGCGACACGCTCGGATGCAGCAGTAATGAGGCCACGGTTAATGTATTGGTATTTGAAGCTCCAGAGCCCCTATTTACATACACTCCCGATCAAGGTTGCGCCCCATTTACGGTTTCATTTACCTCCAATACAAATCCTCATTCGGCTTCTTTATTATGGGATTTTGGCAACGGGGAGACTTCAACGGAGCAGAATCCTATCGTAACTTACACGGAAGACGGAGATTACACAGTATCATTAACGGCTACTGTAGGTGCTAATTGCAGTCAGACGCTTACGATTCCCAACGCTATTGGTCGGGGAGATTATCCGATTGCAGATTTTTCCTATTTACCTACCAATCCTGTCAACGGAGAAATAATCACATTCACTAATTTATCTTCAGGAAACAACATTATCAGTTATCTCTGGAATTTTGGAGACGGATATACTTCAAGCGAACATGATCCCATTCATATTTATTATGTGGAAGAAGACCGCTATTTCAATGCTTCGCTTACCGTCACAACGGACGAAAATTGCATTTCCAAAAAGGGCGTTCCTATTTTAGTTACAGACAATTTTAATTTTTATATTCCTAATGCGTTCACGCCGAATAAAGACGGAGTCAATGACATTTTCAGACCTTATATCACAGAAGCGGGCAAATATACATTTTCCATTTTTAACAGATACGGCCAAACCGTATTTGAGACGCACGACATACTTGGTGGATGGGATGGAATGCAAAATGGCAAAAAGTGTCCTCCGGGAGTTTATGTGTGGAAAGTAGCTTATTCAAGGACTGCAAAACCGAATGAAGAATATGAATTAACCGGAGAAGTATATTTACAACGTTAAAGTTCCGATTATTAACATTATTTCGTTAAAAAAAAGGAGTATGTATCGCAACATACTCCTCTTTTTTTCCGTTAATTTGATATTCCTTTGTTTTTCTGTATTCATATAGGATAAATCTATTGTTTCATATTATAAAACAAACTATTTTGAAAAAAATCTTCTTCTTACTGGTATTTTTGTCCTCTGTTATTCTTAGCATTGCAATGTTATTAACTCATCAGGATTTATTGATAGAAAAAACAAAGCTACCAGAGAAGAATCCAATTTCCATAATTCAAAATGAAGATAGTTGGGCAGAGAAACAACTTGAAAATATGACTTTGGAGCAAAAAATCGCTCAATTAATCATGATTCGGGTATATTCCAATAAGGATGCAAAGTATGACAGCACGATGGAAGCTGAAATTACCGAATTCCAGCCGGGAGGAATCTGTTTTTTTCAAGGGACTCCTGTGAGGCAAGTACAATTAACGAATCGGTTGCAATCGGCAAGCAATATCCCGATGTTGGTGGCCATAGACGGAGAATGGGGCCCTGCAATGCGGTTAGATAGTTGTTTGGCCTTTCCGTATCAGATGACACTCGGAGCACTTGACGAAGACGACGACCGACTAATTTACCAAATGGGGGTTGAAGTGGCAAAACAATGCAGGGCTTTAGGTATTCATATCAACTTCGCTCCCTGTGTTGATGTTAATAATAATAGTGAAAATCCGGTTATCAATTTTCGTTCTTTCGGAGAAATCAGAGAAAATGTTGCCAAAAAATCTATTCATTACATGAATGGAATGCAAGATAACGGCATCAGTGCTTGTGCCAAGCATTTTCCCGGACATGGAGATACCAAAACCGACTCGCATCATGCTCTGCCCGTTATTAATAAGACTTATGAAGCTCTGGATTCTTTAGAATTTTATCCTTTCAAAAAGATCATCAAAGAGGGAATTGATTTCGTCATGATTTCCCACCTCAACATTCCTGCTTTGGACACCGCTGCGAATTCCATTGCTTCACTCTCTGAAGAGATCGTTACAGGAATCCTTCGTAAGAAAATGCAATTTAACGGCCTTGTTATCACAGATGCCATGGATATGAAAGGTCTTAGAAACACATACCCTAATGGGAGTGATGCCGAGATTAAAGCATTGCTTTCGGGCGTTGACATTTTGCTATTGCCCAATCAACTGAGTGAGGTTATTCCTGCCATTAAAACAGCCGTTGAAAAGGGGATTATTTCTGAAGCGCTTATTGATGAAAAATGTTTGAAAATACTCAAATTAAAACAAGCAAAAGGATTGAATAAATTTAAAAAACTATCGACCAATCATTTAGAAGATTTTCTAATGAATGAAAAAACAGCCGATATTATTCAACAAATTGAAAAAAAGTCCTTAACTTTATTAAAAAATGAAAATGGGATTCTTCCACTCTATGCAAAAGATAGTAATCAAACCGCTTTACTGGTTTTGGGAGATCTTTCGGATTCGTGCCTATATCAAGAAATTGCCTTTGAAAGACATCTGACATACATTCCGGTTACCCTTCCTTTAAATAAACTTCAAGACTCTCTTCTTAACTCTACCTTAAATCAACATCAAAAAATTATCGCTTTTGTCATCAGTAAAAATCAATTATCAAGGAAAAATTACGGGATTTCGGAAGAGTCTATTACATTGTTGAACGGACTATCGAAACAACACCCAATAATTCTCGGTCTATATTCCAATCCTTATCTTTTAGAAAAATTCGGAGATCTTGCTGCCTATCGTTCTATATTTATAGGATACAAACCCACGCCCAATGCGGTTCGTTCGGGCATTGCAGCTCTTTATCGGGAGATTCCGTTTTCGGGCAAATTGCCGGTCTCTTCCAATCAATTTCTTGCATTGAGTGGCGAAACCATAGAGCATCGTCCACAATCCATTAAGATGCACCCGGCTCCATATTCCTGTTTAACGGAAAAGACAAATGAGTCCATTGAAAAGATGGTGGAAGCGGCCATAGAAGATCGAATAATACCGGGATGTCAGATTTTGGCACTTCATAATGGAGCAACGGTTTATCATCGCAATTTCGGAAAAGTAAAGTATGATTATGCGGCAGATGAAGTAGATGAAAACACGCTTTATGATTTGGCATCGCTCACCAAATCTTTGGCTACCGCAATTGCTGTAATGAAGTTATATGATGAAGGTAAAATTAAATTGAGTGATCAAATAGGAACTTTTCTCCCCTATTTAAAAGGAAGCAATAAAGCAGACCTTACTTTGGAAGAGTTACTCACTCATACGTCGGGTTTACCGGCTTTCATTCCATTTTACAAAGAACTCTCCAAACAGGGAAAATGGGATATTAAATATCTAAGAAAAGAACGATCAGATAAATTTTCTATTTGTGTTGCTAAAGGCGTTTATTTGAATGAAAACTATATCAAAGAAATAAGAACACAATTAATTGAATGTAAATTAGGCCCTAAAAAATATGTGTACAGTGATCTTGGATATCTGTTTTTAAAAGAGATGGTAGAACAGATTACCGGGATTCCTTTTGAACAATATTTACAGGAAGAATTTTATCGTCCTTTGGGATTAGAACGGACGTTATTTAATCCTCTGAGTCGGATTGAACGGGAGGAGATTGCGCCCACGGAGCATGATCGTCTATTTCGCAAACAGATTCTACAAGGATATGTCCATGATCAAACTTCGGCCTTGTATGGAGGAATTTGCGGCAATGCAGGACTCTTTTCCACGGCAAGTGAAGTGGCTGTCATATTGCAAATGCTCATGAATGAAGGTATTTATAATGGGAAAACATATTTATCCCCGCAAACAGTTAAAACATTCACCTCTACTTTTGACCTCCATGATTGTAGAAGAAGAGCTGCCGGATTTGACACGCCCTCTTTTGAATCCCCGAGTTCTATTCTCCCCGAAGTTGCCGGAAATAAGACTTTTGGACATCAGGGATTTACCGGAACCGTCTTTTGGTGTGATCCTCAAAATAATTTGGTATTTATTTTCCTTTCCAATCGCGTCTATCCGGATGTAGAGCCCAACAACCTTGCTAAAAGCAAACTCCGTCTTTTCGTCCATGAAGCTATTTATGAAGGATTGGGGTATTAATATTCTATACTCGGGAAATGTCTTTTAGGTGAATATCATTGACAAATAAGGATTTATCGTGCATTTCACAACATAAAAAAGAGGATGAAAAACATTATTTTCCAACCTCTCTTTTCGTTAATATGTGAGCGGTAAACGGGGTTCGAACCCGCGACCTAAAGCTTGGGAAGCTTTCACTCTACCAACTGAGCTATTACCGCATTTTCCGACTGCAAAAATAAAAAAATGTTTCATACAAACCGAAGCCGGATTGTATTTTATTTAGTGTGCTTATAGTGTATGATTTTTGCGAAATTGGATTAATCGTTCTTCCAAGGTGGGGAACATAGCTTCGGGAACCAAAGAGACGCAAGCACGGAGGCCTTCTTTGCGGTCGCTTCCGGTAATTTCGAGACTAATGGCACTGACTCCGTAGTACAAGAATTCTTTCAGCAGTTGTTCGCCGGACATTCCCGGGTAGGAGATGGTAAAATAGAATCCGTCTGCCAATGGTTTATCTTCATCTTTATCGTAAACGATTTTAAAGCCGTTATCAAGAAACATTTTTTTCATAATGGCAGCTTTTCGGGCATAGATGCTTACATCGTCAAGATAATTGTAGGAGCCGTCGTTACATGCTTTAAGAATTGCAGCGAGGGCATATTGGGCAGAGTGCGAGGTCCCTGAACTGATGGCATAGACTGTTCCGTAAATGATGGCACGTCCCAGTTTCGGAGTCCCGAAGTAGGGAATCAGGTCGGGAAATTCGCGATTATAGAGGGCATCGGAGAGCACCAGCATGCCGATACGTTCTCCTGCATAGCTGAACGCTTTGGAGCTGGAAATCAGCAATGCATAATTGGACGAATAGTGTCCCACGGAAGGTTGAAAAGGTGGAATTCCGGGTTTAGAAATATCGTTTCGGAAATCCATGCCGAAGTAGGCCAAATCTTCAAAGATACACACATCGTATTGATTAGCCAATTCTCCGATAGTCCGGAGTTCTTTGTCGGTAAAACAAATCCAAGATGGATTATTGGGGTTTGAATAGATAATGGAGTGAATATTTCCTTTGGCGAGATAGCTTTCCAATTTGGCTTTCAGTTTCTCCCCACGGTAATTATAGACGTCAAATGTCTCAAATTTGAGTCCGAGTACTTTATGTTGTTGTTTTTGTACGGGAAATCCAGGGTCAATAAAAAGGGTAGTATCACGTTCTTTACGTGCCCTCACGAAAGTCATAAACCCCGCCATTCCACCCATCATGGAGCCCACGGTGGGGATGCAGCCTTCCGGAGAAACATCAAGGTTAATAAAATTCTTTACAAATTTGGCCATTTCCCTTTTCAATTCAGGAGTTCCTTCGATATCGGGATAGAGGGCGGCACAACCTTTCTTCAGAGCTTCGATTTGAGCATTTACGCCAATACTACAAGCGGGCAATCCGGGAATTCCCATCTCCATCCGCACAAATTTTTGTCCTGCGGCGTCTTCAATATCGTTGATCAATCTTTTCACTTCCCGAATGGATGCTTTTCCAATTTCGCGAATGCCACTTTTTGCGAGAATATCATCTACAATTGTTTCGGGAATCGGGGTATTATTTATTTTTTCCATGTTTATATGTTAATGATAATGAATATACAACGTTATTTCTTCTTCGGGGGCAAACTTACGGATTTTTTTCGAATTAAAAAAGGAAATCCAACCGTATAAATTGAAATAATTATACGTTCAATATACGATTAACGTAATAAAAAAAGAGGTCTCCTGACTTCGTCACGCTTTTTTTTCTAATTTTATATCTTACTGAAAATTATTATAATACGATTTTTGAGCCACCCTTTTTGGGTGTCCCATGTCCTTTTT
>Ga0116193_1001149_pt1 | contig 22744 bp, 13 predicted proteins | sample AD_UKC115_MetaG_FD_89892 | JGI IMG/M metagenome (GOLD analysis project Ga0116193, IMG submission 89892) | Active sludge microbial communities of municipal wastewater-treating anaerobic digesters from Hong Kong - AD_UKC115_MetaG | ecosystem: Engineered > Bioreactor > Anaerobic > Digestate... | reverse complement strand
AAGGGGTCTGGATATAGACATATTCTTTTGCACTGCTGATGACTTGCATGTAACCTTGCATGATATCTTTCCAACGACCGATGGGTTCGGAAGTAACCAATTGAGAAATGACATTTCCAAAAGTAGGAATGACAGGAAAATACTTTCCTCCAGATATCAAAGTCTGGTCCACAAAATACCAGTCTCTTAGAAATAAAGTCTGCAACCCATGCACTCCACGGCCTCTGAGCAGGATACTCGTATCCCGCCAAATCGGGAATTTGCCTCCGGTAAGATAACGCTCAGCAATGTTCATTCCGCCAATAATGCCTACCTTCCCATCTATCACCGCTACTTTCCGATGGTTTCTATAATTCACTCTTCCGGTGAAGAGCGGAAAACGCACTCTCATGAAACTCCTGACCTCAATGCCGGCGGAACGCATGCCGTCATAAAACGACCGGCTGACATGCCAGGAACCTACATCATCATAAATCACCCTCACTTCCACTCCTTCATGGACCTTATCAATCAAAGCATCACGGAGAAGACGTCCCACAGAATCATCCTCGAATATATAATATTCCAGATGTATATGCTGGCGCGCTCTGGATATTTCGGACAGAAGACCTTTCAGCATGGAATATCCGTCAGTATATATATCGATTTCATTGCCATCAAACGGTAAAGACATGTTGATGTTCATCATCAGACGAATCAGTGCAGATTGACCCTCCGGCAAATCCAAAGAAGGCTGTGCCACGAAAGCCCTCATCTCCTTTCGCTGCAACACGGAAATGGTTCTGGAATTAATCAGCTTGATTCTGCGGGTATTACGACCAAAGAAAAAATAAATAACCAGTCCAATGACGGGAAGAAGAAGCAACACGACAACCCACGCCATTGTTTTCACAGGATTCCGATTATCAAGGACAACAACAACGATTGTCTCGCAAACCACCCACAAATAAATAATCAGAAGGGCAATCCACAAGAATTCACTCAAATAAAGATTCCAATCCAACATGAGAACAAAGGTAAAAAAAAATCCCGAGCCAAATTATATCCGGCCGGGATTTTTTATTTTTATGTCTCCTGACTTATCAGAACATAGGAGGACGTCCACCGCCACGCGGATGATCACCACCTCCTCCGGGGCCTCCGAAACCCGGACCATCGAAGCCTCTTGAACGCATCTTTTCACGCGCCTCTTTGCTACCGAAGATATTGAGACGGTATATGAAATGAAGCATGCAGTAGCTGTTGATGGAATTATACTGCGTATCACTTCTCATGGATGCCGAGATGCTTCGGCTCAGATTGCTCTGCTGGTGCAAGATGTCGTAGAACTGCAGGCTGAGTGTAGCTGCATTTCCTTTCAGAAAGTTCTGTGATATCTGTGCATTCCAAAGCAGTTCATTCGTATTCATGGAAGAATCACTGTAACCACGGCGGCTGCTGTTACCGAGATCGGTGGAGAGAGTCATATTCCAAGGCAGGGTTATATTGGTGCTTGCACCATAAGAAAACTGATAGGTATCGGTATTATAAGCATCCCTCAAAAGATTGCGCGAATGACTGTAATCCAATGTTCCGTTCAAGGAAAATTCAAACCAATTGCTTCGATAAGTCGTCGTCAACCTTTCACTGACCCCGGAAGTACGGGTTCTGTTCTTCAACTTGGTGGCATCTTCCTGAACAAGATAAGCCACGGCATTCGTATAGTTCCCGTTTGTAAAGGAATTCAGCGTCAGTTTCTTGTTTTTGGTGAGTGCCATATTAAGTATCACCATACCGAATGCATTCCAATTACCGTTGATGTTCTCCGGCTTTATAGTTCGTCCGCCAGTCAGATTATTCGTGTACTCGGTACTGGTAATGCTGTTCAATGTGTTGCTGAAACTGAAATGCGTCATGATTCCTCTTTGTTTTTCTGCATTGTAATCATTATAGAACAGACGGAAATTATTCGTGAATGAAGGCTTAAGTCCGGGATTACCCACTCTGACGTTCAACGGGTCGGAGTCATCGGTAATAGGCAGCAAATCGGTAATATTGGGCTGAGAACTACGTCCGCGGTACATGATACGAAGCTGGCTGATTTTCGAAAAGCGATAGCGAAAATCGAAAGTCGGCGTAAAATTGGTGACATAGCGTGTGGTATCAATTTTATATGCTCCCTGTTCATAACTGGTTGTTGACTTTTGGGGTTGTAAAGATACACCCACATTCATCAAATATTTGGGACGGACAACACGCAACGTCAATGAATAATCCTGATTGTAGTATCTGTTTTCTGCATATTTGCTCAAATTGGTATCGTAATAATCTATGTAATTATTCGGAATTTCAAAGAGATCCAATCCCATATTCTGCAAGAATGAATAGGCCGACTTGTCGCTCTTCTGGTAATTGTAACTGAACTTATAACTGAACTGAAGGAACATCGCCCTGAATATCGGTTCGCTATAGGTGAGCTGTACGCTGTAATTCACGTTACGGGTTGGAGTCACCATATAGCGGTTGCGGTAGTTAATAGAATCCGTACCGGCTACATTCTGTATCTGATAGTATTCGGTTTGAGCTATGCTGGACGACTTTGAATCGTTCTTGTTATAGCCACCCGTCGTACGCAAAGTTATATTCCGTCCTTTGCTGTTCAATTTTCTGTTAATCTGCAGTTCCATATTGGCCGAATAAGTCTTACTGTTCGATTGCGAACGGCTGTCACTATTATTGACCATCACAGAATCGGGAATATTCTTATACATGTTCAACGGGTCCGTGACATACAAGTAAGGATCGTCATTGAACATCAATGACTGACTGTTGCTAAAGCTGTTCGATCGGGAATAGCCGGCAGAAGGACGCATAAGTATATCAGTAAGAGTATCGGGCTTCCACTCAATACGAAAATCGGCGTTGACATCTTCCGACATGGAAAGTGATTTTCTCAAAGAATTGGCATAGGAATTACCTGTAGAACGGAAGTTCTCTGATGAAGACTTGCCCAGCACATCACCATCTCTATGACTGTATCTGACATTTCCACCCAATTCCAGCTTAGGTGTATCCATTGCAAAATTAAGTCCTCCCATCTTGCTGGCGTTCAATCCATTCTGATTTCCCATACGGAATCCTCCACCGCCTCCGGGAAATCCGTTATCGTTGGTATTGTTGGCAGAGCCGATTGCCGACATCTGCTGATTGTCCGTAAAACGGTTCACCATCAGTTTGCCAGAATAACGGTCCTTGGTTCCTGCAGCCAAGTCGGCATTTCCAAACCAGCCTTGCTTCATACCTTTCTTCACACTCAAGTCGAGCACGGTTTCCTCCTCGCCGTCATCAATACCCGTAACCTTTGCCAAATCGGACTTCTTGTCATAAGCTTTGATTTTATCGACCATCTCAACAGGAAGGTTTTTCATTGCTACCTTCGTATCACTGGAGAAGAACTCTTTTCCGTCAACCATGATTTTCTTGATTTCCTTACCATTGATGGTAATATTTCCGCTATCATCCACCTGAGCACCCGGAAGTTTCTTCACAAGTTCTTCCAAGGCCGAACCTTCTGGAACGCGGTAGGCACTGCTATTGTATACAAGAGTGTCTTCCTTGACTTGAACCTGAGCCGCTGCGGCTGTTACGACTGCCTCTTTCATCATGATGGCGTCCGACTTCAAAATAATCTTCCCGATATTATAGGAAGGTTTTTCGGACGACAATGTAATGGGAATCGATTTGGATGTGTATCCCACAAAGGAGACTTTCAAGGTATATTTTCCAGCTGCTACCGCAGGCAATTGGAAATGACCACTCTGCAAACTGGCAACACCATTCACGTACTTGCCTTCCATATTCAAAATCTGAACGGTAGCTTGCATGATAGGTGTTTTTCCATCCTCATCAAGAACAGATCCCGAAACTGTTACCTTATGGCTCTGAGCCTGTATCGAAAGTATGCCGAACAGGCAGGCAAGAATGATAAACGTTAACTTCTTCATATTATTTTAGTCACTTTTTTTCAAAAATTACGCTATTAGGATACAAAAATACAAATAAGGTTTAATCCAAGTTAAGTGTTTTTACCCATTACTCGATTAAATAAAGGTTTTTATAGACAAAACCGATAAAAATTCATACTTTTGCTCTCGATTAAATAAAAATGTTAAAATAATCTGTTATGAAACTGCAGAAAGTCCTATTTTCAGAGCATCTTGAACACAGTCTGGAAGAAGCTGTCGCAAACTGTCCGCACGACAAGCTTTTCATTCTTGTCGACACAACGACCGACCGCCTTTGTCTTCCTCTAGTGGAGAAAATCAAATGTCTGGAAGAAGCTACTGTGATATCGATTGGAGCAACGGATACTCACAAGAATCTCGATACCTTGGCATCCGTTTGGACAACTCTCAGCAATGAAGGTGCCAGCCGTCACTCTCTCCTTATTAATATAGGCGGGGGGATGATTACTGACTTGGGAGGATTTGCCGCTTCCACATTCAAGAGGGGCATACCTTATATAAATATACCTACCACCTTGCTTGCCATGGTCGATGCTTCCGTGGGAGGAAAAACAGGAATCAACTTCAACGGACTGAAAAACGAAATCGGGGTATTCTGTCCGGCAAGTACTGTCATCATTGATACGGAATTCCTGAAATCACTTGATGCAAAAAATCTTCGTTCCGGGTTCGCCGAAATGCTGAAGCATGGCCTTATCAGTGAAACAAAGCATTGGGCAGACCTCGTCAATTTCGATTTGGACATGGTGGATTACAAGGCTCTGCAAAAGTTGGTAGAACGTTCGGTAAAGGTAAAAGAAGATATCGTTACAGAAGACCCCCGCGAACTGGGAATCCGGAAAGCCCTGAATCTTGGACATACGGTGGGACATGCCTTCGAAAGCCTTGCTTTAGCTGAAAATCGTCCTATTCTCCACGGCTATGCCGTTGCCTACGGTATTGTGTGCGAACTATATGCTTCCTGTGTGAAGACAGGATTTCCAAAAGATATCATGCAACAAACCATCCGCTTCATCAAAGAGAACTACGGAGTATTCTTTTTCGACTGCAAAGAATACGACCGCCTCTACGAGTTCATGACCCATGATAAAAAGAATGAAAGCGGAATTATCAATTTCACCTTATTAGGTAACATAGGTGACATCCGCATCAACCAGACAGCCACACATGAAGAAATCAATGAAATGTTCGATTTCTACAGGGAAACCATGGGTTGCTGAATAAGAACTGAAACAGAATTGAAACAGAATCATATTCGAAACGTAAAACCGACGTAACCTTCCAGTAATATTATTGTTCCATCTTTGCATTGTAAAATTTAAATGTGAAGAAACAAATGGAACAAACGATGCAAAGAACAATACTGGTGCTAATCCTGTTTTGTTTATTTATCCCGGTCACTAACGCTGCAAGCCTGAAAGGCTCCGTCACGGACAAAAGCAATAAGGAACCGCTTATCGGAGCAACGATTCAGATTGCAGGGACAGCCAACGGAGTCATCACAGATGTCAACGGCATTTTCGATTTCGGAAATTTGAAAGCCGGAAGTTACTCGCTGGAAGTAAAATATGTGGGTTATCAGAGCCTGCTGATTAAAGAAGTTAAGATTACAGGCAAAGAACCGAACGTCATCCAGATTGAGATGACTCCGGAAAGCCAGGCACTGGGTGAAGTGACGGTTGTGGCACAAGCCAAGAAAAGCACTGAAGCAGCCCTGCTGACATTGACGAAAAACAGTCTGCTGGTGCAAAGCGGAATCTCCGCACAGCAAATCAAACGAACACAAGACAGAGATGCATCCGAAGTAATCAGGCGTATCCCGGGCATCAGTATCATTGACGACAAGTTTGTAATGGTACGAGGATTGTCACAGCGATACAACAATGTCTGGATAAACGGAAGTTCGGTACCTAGTTCAGAACCCGATTCAAGGGCCTTTTCCTTCGACATCATTCCCTCCTCCCAACTGGACAACATGATGATTGTGAAATCACCTTCACCTGAATATCCTGCGGATTTCAGCGGTGGATTCATTCTTATCCAAACAAAAGATGTGCCTACATCCAACACGTTTTCCATCTCCCTCGGGAGTAATTACAATGACAAAACTCATGGAAAAGAATTTCTTTACAGCAAAGGAAGTTCTACGGATTTCCTTGGTTTCGACAATGGCTTCCGTATGATAAACGGAGGCATCGGGGGAGCACTCAAGGATATTGACGGAACAGGTACGGATCTACTGAACAACGGATTCAACAATGATTGGATACTAAATAGCAGAAAACCCCTGGCCGACCTAAACTTTAATACCAACATGAGCCGTTATTGGGAATTCAACGGACACAAGCTCGCATTGATGACAGCACTCAACTACAGTAACAACTACAAATCGTTTCTGAACATGGAAAATTCCCTATTCGGAGCATACGACAAAACAAACGACAAAAGCAACTATCTGAGACACAGCACAGATAACCAATACAACTACAACGTGAGAATAGGCGGCATGCTCAATCTGACATATATTCCTGGTAACGGAAACAATCGATACGAATTTAAGAATATTTTCAACCAGCTGGGGAAATCACGATACACGGAAAGGACAGGTACCAACGCTCAGAACGATAAAGAACAAAGTGCGGAGTATTTCTACAGCAGCCGCACCACTTATAACGGACAGATTACCGGGACACATACCGTAGGAGGAAACAAATGGATCTGGAACGCGGGATATGCTTATGCCAACCGCAATATCCCAGACAGAAGGCGTTACACTCTGAACGACAAACTCGAAATGGGCACTATCGGACTGACATCCGGCAATGATATCAACCGGGAATTCACAAAACTGGATGAACATATCCTCTCTGCAGGATTAAATTACGAACGTCCGTTTAAGTTGGGAGAATTCGCGCCTACCGTCAAGGCCGGCATCTTTGGAGAATACAGGACCCGCAAGTACACCACCCGCAACTTCATCTATAACTGGAATAACTCCCGCAACACACTTCCGGAGAATTTCCGATACCTGAACATTCCCGAAGAACTTTCGGACGAATCGAACTTTGGGGTGGACAAGTTATATCTTTTGGAAGAAGTGAAATGGAGAAACAACTACAAAGGTAACAACCGCCTTGGTGCAGGATACGTATCGGCCAACCTGCCGCTGGGGAAGTTCAATGTTTATGCCGGAGTGCGCTTTGAATACAACAAGATGGAACTGATCGGCAACACCCGCGACTATGAAAAGAGCGAACAAAGCACCTTTTATACCAACAAGGACCTCTTTCCAAGCATAAACACGGTTTACAAGCTGAATGACAAGCAGCAGTTGCGCCTGTCATACGGAAAATCGGTAAATCGGGCCGAATTCAGAGAAGTTTCCTCATCCGTATTCTATGATTTCGATTTGGCAAGTGACGTACAAGGCAATACGGAACTGAAACCCTGCTATGTGAACAACATCGATTTCCGTTACGAATGGTATCCTTCCAGAGGAGAGCAAATCAGCATCGCCGCTTTCTACAAGAAATTCAACCAGCCGATAGAATGGACCTATACCGTAGCCGGAGGCACCAACCTCATCTACTCCTACCGGAATGCCAAAGGTGCCAACAATTATGGACTGGAAGTTGATATACGTAAAAACCTGGACTTCATCGGACTTCCTTGCTTCAGCTTCAACTTCAACGGGTCACTCATCCACAGCCGCGTAAATTTCGAAGCTGGATCCAGAGAAAAGAATCGTCCGATGCAGGGACAGTCGCCCTATCTGATCAATACCGGCATTTTTTATAACAGTTCAAAGGACAACTTCAGTTTCGGTATCCTCTACAACAGAATAGGAAAGAGGATTATCGGGGTGGGCAGAAGCGTAGGAACAACGGGAGGTGATGACACCGCAATTATCCCGAATTCATATGAAATGCCCCGCAATGCCATCGACTTGAGCGCTTCGTGCAAGTTCAGTAAACATTGGGAAGTAAAGGCAGGCATTCGTGACCTGCTGGCCGAAAAGGTCACCTTCGAACAAATGACCGATGCCATGCATTCCAACGGTACCCGCAGCATCGTAAAAGAGGTCACGAAGCAATACAGCCCCGGAAGAAACATAAACTTGAATATCAGCTATAATTTTTAGTTTTTAATTTAAAGTAAAAAGAAAATGAAAAATGAGATGTTAATCGGTTACCTCTTCATGGCAACCATGACAATGACAAGCCTGACAGCTTGCAGCAGCAGTAATGACAACACTAGCCCAGCCACTCCAACATACCATTGGAGCACAGACGGGGGATTAAAAGCATGCGACAACTTGCTTTTCGATAATAACATAATCGGCAATGGAGACCAAGAGTTTGTCTTCAACGGCAACCAAATCTTGAAAAAGGGGACCTATATGCTTAAAGGCTGGGTGTACATTGCCAACGGAGCCACGCTGACCATTGAACCGGGAACTGTCATTAAAGGAGACAAAACCACAAAAGCGGCCATCATAGTGGAACGTGGAGGAAAACTGATTGCTCAAGGTACGGCCAACGCTCCGATTGTTTTCACATCGGCACAATCTGCAGGCAACCGCAAGCCAGGTGATTGGGGAGGTATCATTCTCTGCGGAAAAGCACATAATAACCAGACAGAAATGCAGATTGAAGGCGGTCCCCGTACAAAACATGGAGGAACAGATGATTCGGACAATTCAGGAGTTCTGAGTTACGTAAGAATAGAATTTGCCGGATATCCTTTTGCCACCGATCAGGAAATAAACGGATTGACTTTGGGTTCTGTAGGCAGCGGAACCCAAATAGACCACGTACAGGTATCCTACAGCAATGATGATTCTTTCGAATGGTTCGGAGGTACAGTGAACTGTAAATATCTGGTTGCCTACAGAGGTTGGGACGACGATTTCGATACAGACAACGGTTTCAGCGGAAAAGTTCAGTTCGGACTTGCCATCCGTGACCCTAGAATTGCCGACCAATCACAAAGCAACGGTTTCGAAAGTGATAACTGTGCGGACGGTTCTGCAGTTTCACCTTATACAACCGCTGTATTCAGCAACATCACCTTTGTAGGTCCTATTGGTCAGTCAAGCGATTTTGTCAACAACAGTGCTTATATCAACGGCGGAAGCGTTTACCCCAACAACGGCTCGGCCCTCGGGAAATTCCAGGCAGCCATGCACATACGGCGAAGCAGTCGTCTAAACTGTTTCAACACTGTGGCCATAGGATTCCCGATTGGAATCATCCTTGATGGAGAAAAAGGGAATACACAGACTATCGTCGGAAAAGAATCGCAGCTTCAGAACATCTGGATGGCTGATATGACCCTACTTGGCAGTGATGCAAACAAAGTTTATCAAGACAATCTGTACAAATACACAACAAAGACATTCGACACCACGAAGAATTCCTTCTCGCATGATTTTTTCATTGCACAGACAGGCAATGCCGTGAAAACAGCATCCGCTCTCTTACTTACAGGAAAAACCGGCAAAACGGGAGCCAATTACATGCCACAGTCAGGGAGTCCGCTACTCACAGCCGCTTCATTCAGCAACAGCATGCTTACCAGTTGGTTCAGCAAAGTGAGCTACATTGGTGCTTTGAATGCCGGAGATACATGGACGGATGGATGGACAGAATTTGACCCGGAAAATGCCGCTTACTAAAAATGTCATACGAATGTAACAGGATTGTAACACAAAACACCGACATTTGAAAACATAAAATAACACAGTTTGTTCTAAAATTACACAGTAATTTAAGGAGCGGAAAGCCTGTGAAGGTTATCCGCTCTTTTTTTTCGTCAGTCACGAACTATTTTAAACAATTCTCAGGAATGTTCAGCTTTTCCATTGCAATGATAGAGTTTTCTTCTCGCTACAAGAAAACTAAATATTGCTTATACAAAAACAGGTGAATAACTAATTGGACAGTGTTTAAACACTCATAAAACCTCCATCGACAACCTCTCCTGATAATCAGAATATTATGGTTAAAGAAATCTTGTTGCTGAGAATCAATACACGATGCAATGAATGTCCTTTGCTGCTGCATATCTTACCAGCAGAAGCGTCATATAATCCACAGCATCTTGAAGGCCTGTGGAACCGTCATAGCTATTGATGGTTACAAGCAGACGAGTGGTATCAACTGAAAGTTTGGTGCGTTCATGGTCACTCGTAGGAGTACCGAATCCGCCAACGGCATCTCTCCACACGGGAAGCCCTTGAATATTCAATTCGCCTCGCCCTATTCCTTCATAAGGCTCTCCTTCCTTGCCGATTCCATAAGTAATGGTATCACCCTGCACCTTATCGGCATCAAAAGCCCCGATGGAAAAGCCACTCTCCATAGACACGGCATTCACCAAATCAACCACAGTATCCACTTTATATAACTCATTGCCTTTCAAGATACGACGGCAAAGCGCTTCGGCAGCTGGCCGGTAACGGCTAGGATCCTTGCCACATTTTTTATAAGCCTCACGAGTGGCCTGAATGGTACGCATTTCCTTGATGGAATCAACTGTGTACTTCTTTCTGTATTCATCTGTCAATTGATTTATTTCATTCCACAGTCCTTCACTATAAGGCGAATTGTGAACTACGGCCGTCAATACGGCCACAGTATAATCAGGGCACGCCGCCTTAATCTCTTCGGAAATTCTAACTTTCAACATCTTTATCTGAAAATATAATGCAAAATGAACAGTACGGCTAAAATATACATAGTAATGGAAACCTTACGCCATTGCCCCGTGAGCATCTTCAAGAACACGAAACTCAACATACCCATCACGATACCTTCGGCAATGGAATAGCATAGCGGCATCATCACAATCGTGAGAAAGGCCGGAAGCGACTCGGTGATGTCACTGAAATCGATTCTGATAATAGATTCCATCATCAATACTCCTACGATAACCAAGGCACATGTCGTCGCCGCACTCGGTATGAGCAGAAAGACTGGAGAAAAGAAAAGAGCAACCAAAAACAAGAGTGCAGTAACCACGGAAGTCAGCCCCGATCGTCCCCCTTCGGCAATACCTGTGGTACTTTCCACAAAAGTAGTCACCGTACTTGTTCCGAAGATGGCACCTGCCACCGTAGCCAATGAATCGGAAAGAAGGGCTGGTTTGAGATATTTTGCCTCTTTCCCGTCACGGACGGCATCCAACTTGCCGGCGGCCCCGATCAAGGTTCCCAATGTATCGAACAAATCCATAAAGACCAAAGTGAAAATAATCACAATCATATTAAAAGAAAAAATATTGGAAAAATCGAATTTAAGAAAAGTAGGTGCAATGGAATGCGGTGCTGCTACCGGAATGAAATTATCGGGCATGGTTGTCACCCCCAAAGGTATTCCGATGACGGTTATGATGAGGATAGTATAGAACAAGGCTCCACGGATGTGCATCTTCATGAGAACAGCACTCAGAATGATTCCGGCAAAAGCAAGAATCGTGGTTGGAGTCCAAGCTCCCAAAGATACGTATGTAGCCTGACTGGACACAATTATGCCGCTTTTGGTGAGTCCGATGAAAGTGATAAAAAGTCCGATACCTCCGGATATGGCATAGCGGATGGTTTCGGGCACACTGTTAACTATTTTCTCGCGAATGTTGCAGATGGTAAGCAAGACGAAAATAATACCTTCGATAAAAACTGCGGTCAGAGCCTCTTCCCACGTATATCCCATACTTTGTACAAGCGTAAATGCAAAAAAGGCATTGATACCCATGCCCGGAGCAAGTGCAAACGGTACTTTTGCCAAAAAAGCCATAATAAGTGTACCTACTGCCGAAGCCAAGGCTGTCGCCGTAAATACAGCACCTTTATCCATCTGGGCAGCAGAAAGAATATCAGGATTCACTGCCAAAATATAGGACATGGTCAAAAAAGTAGTAAGTCCCGCCATCATTTCCGTGCGGACATTCATAGTCTTTGGGTTATATCCCAACATCGAAAGTATTCTCATAAATAGTTAATTTTTTGGTTGGCAAAATTAAATAAAAAAAAGAATGCTGCAAAACATATCTTATTTGTTTATTCTTTCAATAATAATATTTTACTTTGTATTCAGAACAGTTCAGCACAGTTAGCGGCTAAAAAATATGAGAAAAACAGATAGTTCATTAAAATTCGGACACCAGACAACGAAAGTCCAACAGTTGGCAGACAAAATAAGTCTTGCCATATCAATGAATGAATTTCGGGGGGGAGACGCTTTGCCTTCCATCAATCAGCTGAGCGACAGATATAAGGTCTCTCGTGATACCGTATTCAAAGCTTTTAACGATCTGCGCGAACGAGGGATGATAGACTCAACTCCCGGAAAAGGGTATTATGTTACAGACCATCTCACCAAAGTTCTTCTGCTTCTCGACCAATACACTCCTTTCAAAGAAACGCTTTACAACAGCTTTATAAAAAAACTACCGCAGAACTACAAGGTGGATTTGCTCTTTCATCAATATAACCAAAGGTTGTTCGATACAATCATCCGTGAATCAGTAGGTAAATACAATAAATATGTTGTGATGAACTTCGACAATGAAAAATTGTCCGTGGCACTGAAAAAGATTCCGGCAAACAAACTTCTATTACTTGATTTCGGAAAATTCGAAAAAGAACCATACTCATATATTTGCCAGGATTTTGACCAGAATTTCTATCTTGCTCTTGCGTCCTTGCACAATAATTTCTCAAAATACAGAAAATTCATCATGCTTTTTCCCAAAGAACTGAAGCATCCGCAAAGCAGCCGGGACTATTTCCTGAAGTTTTGTAAAGACTATCATTTGGAAAGTGAAATTATAGAAGACTTGGATAATCTGCATGTGGAAAAACGAAATGCCTATTTTGCCATCAAGCAACAGGATGTAGTGAAAGTAGTCAAGAGCGGCAGGGAAGCATGCCTGAAATGCGGAACCGACTTCGGACTTTTGGCATACAACGATATTCCCTCCTATGAAGTCATAGAAGAAGGTATCACCACTCTGACAGTGAATTGGGAGATGATGGGGTACAAAGCAGCTAAATTTGTTGTAGAAAATATATCCATCCAGGAATATCTGCCTACAGAAATCAGATTACGACTGTCTCTATAATTATTAAACTTGGATCAGTATGAATTTGTCACTAACTAATATATAATTTATTTATAAGAAATGAACAAATATCCAAAAATCGGGATTCGTCCCACAATTGATGGACGCCAAGGTGGTGTTCGTGAAAGTCTTGAAGACAAGACTATGGGCTTGGCCAAAGCTGTAGCGGAATTAATAAGCAAGAACATTAAAAACGGAGACGGAAGTCCCGTAGAATGTGTCATTGCAGATTCAACAATCGGCCGCGTTGCCGAAAGTGCTGCCTGTGCAGAAAAATTTGAAAGAGAAGGTGTTGGTTCCACCATCACAGTAACCTCATGCTGGTGCTACGGAGCTGAAACCATGGACATGAATCCATACTATCCGAAAGCTGTTTGGGGATTCAACGGAACAGAACGTCCGGGAGCCGTTTATTTGGCTGCAGTATTGGCAGCTCATGCCCAGAAAGGACTTCCAGCATTCGGTATCTATGGTCATGATGTTCAGGATCTGGACGACAACTCCATTCCTGAAGACGTAGCAGAAAAGATATTAAGATTCGCACGTGCAGCACAGGCTGTAGCTACCATGAGAGGTAAATCCTATCTTTCCATGGGTAGTGTATGTATGGGTATTGCCGGTTCAATCGTCAGCCCTGAATTCTTTCAGGAATATCTGGGCATGCGCAATGAATCAGTCGATCTGACTGAAATCATCCGTCGTATGGAATTGGGTATTTTCGATCAGGACGAATACAAAAAAGCTATGGCATGGACTGAAAAATACTGCAAGGTGAACGAAGGCCATGACTACAATTCTCCTGAAAAGGCAAAAACCCGCGAGGAAAAAGACAATGACTGGAAATTCATCGTCAAGATGATGATCATCATGCGCGACTTGATGACCGGTAATCCGAAACTGAAAGAAATGGGATTCAAGGAAGAAGCTCTCGGACACAATGCTATCGCAGCCGGTTTCCAAGGACAGCGTCAATGGACAGACTTCTATCCAAACGGTGATTATCCTGAAGCGTTGATGAATACAAACTTCGACTGGAACGGTATCCGTGAAGCTTTCGTACTTGCAACGGAAAATGATGCATGCAACGGCATTGCCATGCTTTTCGGACATATGTTGACATCACGTCCTCAGATCTTCTCCGATGTACGTACATATTGGAGTCCTGAAGCTGTGAAACGTGTTTCCGGTAAAGAACTCACAGGCAGAGCAGCAAATGGTATTATACACTTGATTAACTCCGGAGCTACTTGTCTGGATGGTACAGGTGCAGAACGCGATGCAGAAGGTAATCCTATGATGAAACAACCTTGGGAAATGACAGAAGCTGATGTAGAAAACTGTTTGAAAGCTACAACCTGGTATCCAGCTAGTCGTGACTACTTCAGAGGCGGAGGTTTCTCATCCAATTTCCTTACCAAGGGAGGCATGCCTGTAACCATGATGCGCATGAATCTGGTAAAGGGTCTTGGTCCTGTCCTTCAGTTGGCAGAAGGATGGACGGTTGATATCGATCCTGAAATATTCAAAGTCCTTAATGAACGCACAGACCGCACATGGCCAACCACATGGTTCGTACCACGTCTCTGTGACAAACCGGCATTTAAGGATGTTTATTCCGTAATGAACAATTGGGGAGCCAACCATGGAGCCATTACTTACGGACACATTGGAGCTGACTTGATCACCATGGCTTCCATTCTCCGTATTCCGGTATGCATGCACAATGTAGAGGACGACAAGATTTTCCGTCCGGCTGCATGGAATGCATTTGGAATGGATAAAGAAGGAGCTGATTACAGAGCTTGCAAGAACTACGGTCCTATTTACAAATAATTTTCTGATACAGACAATTTTAAAAGGCCGGCTGCTTTCTTTTACGAAAGCAGACCGGCCTTTCCGTTTATAGAAGCTATCTATAACCCCCTATATGATCACTTAGTCACAAAGGTGACTTTCGCACTTTTCAAACCTTGTAAAGAAGCTTTTACAGTAACTTTTCCTCCTGCTCTGTTGGAACGAAGCATTGCCATGGCAAATCCTCTGTTCAAAGACCGTTTACTTCCTGAAAACAGTTCATTTGTATAATGGTCACCATTATCCAGGGCTATCAACTTCGCTTCTCCTGAAACATCCAGCGAAATTTCTCCGGTAGCCGTCGGCACAATGTTGCCCTTTGAATCTATCGCATGGATTCTGATATACTGCAAATCCATTCCATCCGCTTTCCATGCAATATTTTCCGGTTCCATTTTCAAAGCGACGGCCTTTCCAGTCGTATTCAACTGATAACGGGCAACTTCTTTCCCATCATTACGGGCAATGGCAACTACATTTCCGCCATCTCCATAAGGAACATCCTGCCAATAAATCATATTGCGCTGACGAATGTCCTCTTTGTTGTTTCTCTTTATGCCTAAAGATTTCCCATTCACCAGCAGTTCCACCTCATCAGCATTCGTATAAGTAAAAAGATTCTGGATGCTGCCCGATTTGCGATTCCAATGGGAAGATAAAGGCATACGCCCTACAATCACATCATTCCATTCTATTTTATCAGCAATACTATCCACGACTCCTATATAGACCTGAGGATTATCCACAAATGCGCTCTTTATCAAATAAGCCTGAGGATAAGGATTCAAGGCATGGTCAAAGAATGAATAGTTCCATCCCTTTTTGGGCCAGCCGTTTGATTCGCCCCAATATTCTATAGCTCCCCAATAGGCTAAGCCTATCATTTTATCGCGGTTCATGCCAAAGAATGGAGCGGCAAGTTCATAGGTTGCAGCCTCACTTTGGAAGATGTTCATGTCCGGATTATGCTGCAAATATTGCTTATAGTTCATATAGCGGTAATTGAAGCTGGACACATCCGTTACGGTAGCCAGTTCAGGCGCTATAACCTGTACGTCAAATTCGGGTTCGTTTTTCATCAGGCCATTAGCCCTCGCTGGGAACATGGCGACCGTTGTACTGCGTGTTGAATCGTAGCGGTTAAGGAGAACCTTCATAATCTTATATGTAGTAACTCCCCAATCACTTGTCTGAAAGCCTGCCAAATCTTCACGCATCTGCAGTTCATTGCCAAGACTCCAAAGAATGACGGAAGGATGATTGCGGTCACGCTTCACCCACTCAGGGATTGCTTTATACCACAATTGAGCAAAAGGAACACGTCCCGGCCAATAGTTATTTCCGCCCCATTTATCGAACAATTCATCGACAATGAGAAATCCCTGACGGTCGGCCTCACGAAGAAAAGACTCCGAATATGGATTGTGTGAAGTACGTACAAGGTTATAACCGAATTTTTTTAGCTGCGTGAATTGACGACGAATAGAAGTTTCGAAAGCTGCTACTCCCACAGCACCTAAATCATGATGATTGGCTATACCCTTGAGAAAAACTTTCTTTCCGTTCAACTTGAAACCGAATTCTTTGGAAAACTCTATAGTTCTAATACCGAACGGCTCGCTCACCTGATCAATTATGTTTCCATCTTTAACAAGATTGATTTCTGCCGTATAAAGAGCTGGTGATTCACATGACCATAACATGGGATCCGAAATATTCATAACAGGAAGCTGAACTTCCAGCTTTTGTAGTCGGGAGATTCCCGGGACAGGAGATTCTGTTTCAGAAACGACCTTCCCTTGCGGAGATATGACTTTGGCTTGAATTATGACATCCTTTCGCATGACACGCGGCCCGTCAATCTCAACCTGCACATTTATGTCTGCATGACGTTCGGATATATTGGATGTTGTGACAAATACTCCATGGCTTGCCACTGAAACGGAATCTTTGGCAATCAAATGAACATCACGAAACAATCCTCCTCCGGTATACCATCGAGAGTTGCCGGTTTCTCCTGTTGATGCCCTGACAGCCACGAGATTATCGGCATCATATTTCAAGAGTCTGGTTATTTCCGTTTCAAGACCCAAATAACCATAATCAGCAGTTCCCACAGACTTCCCGTTAACCCAAACTTCTCCCGTCAGCATAATTCCTTCGAAATCAAGAAAAACCTTTTTCCCTTTCCAATTCGTATCTGCTTTGAATGTCTTTCTGTACCACCCGATACCCATTGCCTTAAATCCTCGTGCTCCTCCGGCAGAACGGTCCCAAGGTTGCTCTATCTGAAAATCATGCGGGAGATCCAATTTACGCCATGAAGAGTCATCGTACCCGACGTTCTGAGCACCTTCCATATCTCCATAGCAGAATTTCCAATCAAAATTAAACAGTTGCGACATCCGCCCTTCCTTACGATCTGTCTGAGCATACCCCACGAAAGAATAAAGAAGGAACAACATCCATATCAATCTTTTCATCTTAAATTTCTTAATTTGTTTATTTGTATCTATAAGTTACATTCTCTTCCCTTAAATTCAACACATTGGCGGTTTTGTTTATAAACTGCCTGACTTCACCTACATGAACGTTCCGAATATCCACATCTTTTATCGGCATTCTGGGATCGCCATTCAATTCATAGATGGCATCGGTTGATTCGCATTCAGCACCATCCAAGTGAATGCCATGGATACGAGTCACACGCTCCTCATACGTAGGAACCAGATCCTTCCACTGGTACAGAACATCCGTCGCAATTTCAAGAACGCGCTGCATGTGCTTTGCCTTTACGTTTTTCATGTAAATATTTTCTATAAAACCACCTCTCCGTATATTCGTCTTCAAATACATCATCCGAAAAACGGAATCCGTTGCAGCACAATCATGCATATACACATTACGCACTCCGCCTGACATTTCACTTCCGATACCCAAGAGCACATGTCCCTGAACCACTCGACAATGACGAATGACAATATTCTCACTGGGAGTATTCAACCTCCAGGCATCTTGATTTCTTCCGGCCTTGATCACCACAGCATCATCGCCCTGATCGAATTTGCAGTTCTCAACCAAGAAGTTCTTTGTCATTTCCAAATCAATTCCGTCATTATTATGTCCATGAGCATAAACATCCAGATTACGGGCAATTCCCCCGTCGCACATATACATATGGATTGTCCAGAAAGGGCTTTCACGAATGCTGAATCCATCAAGCAATACATTACGGCATCTATTGAACTGGATAAGATGCGGACGAAAATGATTCTCACCCTTAGCCATCTGTCTTTGCTCTACCGGGACATCGGTAGAAGCCATTGTGTAAAGTTCTTTTGAAGCCTCCAAGTGAGCTGCCGGACGTGCGAACCATGTTCTCCACAAATCCATCTTAGGAGTCAGAAGCCCTTTGCCCGTTATAGCTATATTCTCACAATTCAAAGCATAGACCAAAGGAGAATAATTATAGCATTCCATCCCTTCCCAAGTCGTCATTACCGCAGGTAGATAATCTGCTGGATTATCGGTAAAAACAAGACGGGCACCTTCTTCCAAATATAAGTTGACGTTACTCATCAAATGAATGGGACCGGTGATCCAACTGCCTGAAGGGATCACAACGCGTCCTCCACCAGCTTTGTTACATGCCGCAATAGCTTTTGCTATCGATTTCCCATTATTTGCCGACCCGACTTTTGCGCCGTACCGGGTAATGGGGAAATCCTTTGCAGGGAAAACAAATTCCTTTATCGGATTCATAGGAAAGGGAGCATCCACCTGAATCGTTTTATACTTATCTCCTGCCCAAGCTGTCAGGAAAGCAAAAGTTCCCACAGCAATAACAAGCCATTTCTTATATGTTATATTCATTTTCATTTATTTCATTTGAAAAACATTAAAAGGAAGAGAGGTTCCTTTTATTAATAAAGTTACCACTCCATGACCAGGAACACGAAATACTCTTTCTTTCTCCATAGAACGTGAATAATCTTTCTTTATCCATAAGTCACGCATGGAATATCCTTTGGACGCATCTATGCCGACCTGCGCCAAACTAAAGGACACATCAGCCGGACTTTCAGAACGATTCAACAGAGTCACGGCCACTTGTCCGCTCATCGTATGTACCAATGGCTTACCCCAAACTTCCTGAGTCCCTTTATCCGACAACCTACGCGCCTGATAGAACAAGGGATCCTGATTCAGTGCGATTATCTCCTTGTTTGTCAAAATTTCAAGTGTCTTTTTTGACATCGTTGTCAAGTCATTTCCTGCCAGTAAAGGAGAAACCATCATACACCACATCGTGAAATGAGTTTTATCTTCTTCATAACTCATCCCTCTGCCTATCTGTAACATATCCATATCGTTGTAATGTCCTGCCGAACAGTAAGGCCACAAGTCTGCATTTAGATCCACTATATGCATAATCGATTCGAATTTGTCACTGATATCCCCTGATATTCTCCACGAATCGGCGACACTACAAACCCATTTTCCGGGGAACTGCCAACGACAGACATTAAAAACCGCATCAGGACGAAATTCATAAATAATCTTGCCCAACTGTGTATAGCGGGTCTGCTCATCCAAACCCATCCAATCACCTCCACACCAATCTATCTTAATAAAATCAAAGCCCCAATCACAAAGCATTCTCTTGAGATCCTGACGATCATGTCCATAAAGTCCACAACCGGAACTAATGGTATCCTTGTCATAATGACATCCACAAGTATTAATGCCGGCATCCGAATAAATCCCGGCCTTCAATCCTTTGGCATGGATATAATCGGCCAAAGCCTTCATCCCATGAGGAAAACGCTGCCTATGCACCAGCAAATTCCCTTTGGCATCTCTGCCTCCAAAATAACCGTCATCTGTATTGATATACCGATATCCGACATCTTTCATTCCATTCCGAGCCATTGCGTCCGCTTGCGACTTCACAATGTTCTCATCAATATTTACATGGTAATTGTTCCAGCTGGCCCAACCCATAACAGGACCTTTTGCTTGTTGTGCAGATAATGTTATTGTACACGTAAGCAACAATGCAGTCAATAAGTGTTTCATCATATCCTTTTTTTTACTCACGTACAAATATAGTATTTTATTTTGTAAAAAAGCCCCATAGCGGCCCTAACTGGGGAAGCTACGGGGCATTATATTTATAACCTATTGATTAATAACCAGGATTCTGCTCTGCCGTCTTTTCCTCGGAAGTCAAAGCATGTCCATTCTTCTGAATTGCATCCAAATAAGTCTGTGGAATTGGACGAAGCAAGTGATGATCATTGATGTTAGGAGCAGCATCCTTATTGAATGCCTTTGCTCTGGCTACCAATGTCTTTGTGCGGGCCAAATCCTCCCAACGCTGGAACTCACCGCAGAATTCACGGGTCTTTTCATCCAACAGGAAACACATGGCTACATCATATGCTGAAGTGTAACCCAGTTTCTTGCAGACGGCCTGGTCTTCTGCCGGAAGACTACTTACATTGGAGATATCGGATACTTCCAGACTGGAAGCCTGAGCATTCAAAGAAGCCAACGGAAGATTGTTAGATTCATAGTAAGAGCTGCGGTCACAGTATGTTCCTTTTCCCTGAACAGCCGTAAATACGGACCATCCGAATGCGCTGGAGTTCCATGCGGCACCACCGTCAATATGGTCTTCACGGTCTTCACCTGCTTTCCACTGTGCACGCTTGCGCAACGGATTGATGTATTTCACTGCACTTGCATAATCACCCTTGCGGATGTAAGCTTCTGCAATGAAAAGATAATCCTCTGCCGAACGGGCCAGGATACCGTCACGGTAACCGTTCTCCTGTGAAACAGTCTTGCGGGAACCGTCAAAGTATTTGCTCAAAGGAGCGAAATATCTCTGGTAGGCATCTGTTTCCATTGAATTGCTTGTTTCTACAGTTCCTTTAGGATATATAGTAAAGGTGGTAGGAACCAGTTTGTTCGTCTCTGCATCCTTTATACCCTCTACAGTCTTGATATCAGTAAAACGTTCATCACCCGGCTGGTTCAGAATATACATCAATCCACGATCGCCTGCCACGTAAGTTCCATTTGTTCCGGCCGTTGAAGCCTTGGTGCAATTGAATTTCGTACGGAAAGATTTCCATAAGCGGGAATCGTTCAAATGATTATATACATTGTAAGTATAATAAGTAGTACGCAAACGGCAATATTCACGGCCACCGGATATATCACGTGCCATTCCAGGAAGGTCACGATAGATATTCAAGAAATACAAGTGCATTTCATTTCCATACTTGCCCTGTGTCGCATCTGCAGAAGAGAACTGGGCTGCCAAAACAATTTCAGAAAGCTTTTCATTGGCATCATCGGGTTTTGTATAGGCCCAAAGGTCACGATAGTTGTCGGCCAGCGGGTGTGCAGTAATTACTTCGGATGCATATTTGATTACATTGTCCAAATCTGCACTCTTGGTACTGGAGTTCCAGCTGTCATTGATTTCGGATGCACGCCACAAGTAAGCCTTGGCAAGGAAATGAGCTGCAGCTGATTTGGTGAGCTTTCCTTCCGAGCTTTCGGTTGTTGGCAATTTCTGATAAGCAGCTGTCAAATCCGAAATAACTTGTTCGGCAACCTCTTGAGCCGTTGCACGACTGAATTCAAGTTCAACCGTAGTAGACGGAGTCAGTTTCAAAGGTACTCCTCCATATTGACGGACAAGTTTGAAATAGTTAAAACCGCGCATGAAATAGGCTGTACCTAAAGCCTCATCTTTATCAGTTCCGGTATAATTGGCACATTTTTCTATCAATGTATTAGCTGTGGCAATACCCGTGTACATGTTATCCCATATATCGTAAGCATGGGTCGTATTGATGTTTACTAACGGAACATCAGGTCCTAAACTGGATATATAGGAATTCCACATGGCATTGGAACCGTCGGCCCCGCAGATGAATTCATCCGTACCGTAGTTTAGTGGTATATCCCCATTCGAATGCATAATGGTAACGGAGGTTGTAGTAAATACCTGTCTTCAAGGATTCAACGCCTTCATTGGTATTGAAGTAGTCGGTATTCCGTTGTGTAGTCAGATTCTCGTCCAGAAAATCGCTACACGAAGTCATGGCGGGCATCACCAGTGCACCCGACATCATGGCCATCAGTATATTTTTATTTAGTTTCATTGTTCAATAATTTAAAGGTAATTAAAACGATACGTTTACACCGAATGTTACGCCGGAATTATATGTATTGCTGTAGGTATCCATATCCATAAACTTGATGTTGCTGAACACCATACCCGGGTTCTTGCATTGTGCATAGAACTTCAGGTTGGAAATACCCGTATTCTTCAACAGCTTGCTCGGGAAAGTGTAACCCAAGGATATGTTACGGATTTTCAGGTAAGAACCGTTCTTGTAGCCTAAGATATAATAATATGCATCAATTCCTCCTTCATCAAAGATAGGTTTCTGATATTCCGCATTCTTGTTATTCTCGTTATAATAATCATAACTGCGGACATTGTAACGTCCTCCTACCCATACACCACCTGTGCTGTAAGTATAATCCATACGTCCGTAGAGCTGGATACCCAAATCCCAATTCTTATAAGTAAGGTTGGTATTGATACCTACTGTCCAGCGGGGATCCGTATGACCGATAATTGTACGGTCGTTGTTGGCGTCAATCTTGTTGTCGCCGTTCAAATCGGCCGGTCTTGTCATACCTACCTGGAAGTTATGTCCGTTGGCATTGAATTT
>Ga0116193_1001148_pt1 | contig 22762 bp, 13 predicted proteins | sample AD_UKC115_MetaG_FD_89892 | JGI IMG/M metagenome (GOLD analysis project Ga0116193, IMG submission 89892) | Active sludge microbial communities of municipal wastewater-treating anaerobic digesters from Hong Kong - AD_UKC115_MetaG | ecosystem: Engineered > Bioreactor > Anaerobic > Digestate... | reverse complement strand
TGGGTGCTGCGGCTCTTGATGATATTGGAATCCACTTTCCGGATAACGATCCTTCTTTAAAAAATATAGATAGTACTATTCTGCTTAAAAAAGTAGTTGAGATTCTTCATACACAAGGATTTCAAATCCAAAATATGGATGCATCAATTCTTCTTGAACGTCCCAAGCTGGCTCCATTTGTACCACTTATCCGTCAATCTTTATCTAAACTTCTTGAAATCGAGGAGACTAGGATTTCAATTAAAGCAAAAACGAATGAAAAAATGGGTTTTGTAGGGAGAGAAGAAGGAATTGCCGTTTATGTTGTTGTCATGATTAAGAAAAGCTATGAAAGGTAGAGAAAATAAACCCCATATCGGTATTTTCGGACGGAGAAATTACGGAAAAAGTTCTCTGATTAATGCGCTCACAGGACAAGATATTGCCATTGTTTCTGAAATGGCCGGAACCACAACGGATCCGGTGAAAAAATCAATAGAAATTTTTGGGATAGGTCCGGTTATATTGATTGATACGGCAGGCATTGATGATGTCGGAGAGTTGGGTAAAAAAAGAGTGGCCAAAACCGATGAAGTGCTTCGTATTATAGATCTTGCCGTAATTGTGATTAACAGATATCTTTGGGAAGAACCCGAACGTAAACTGTTGGCTCAATTGCAAAAAACCGAAACGCCGTTTGTTATTATAAATAATAAATCTGATGAATGGCAAGAAAATAAACCTGATGTTATAGACGGATACCCTGTTGTTTCTATCAGTGCGATTACCGGTGAAGGAATGCAGGAGTTAATTCAAAAAATGGTTGCAGCAATGCCATCTTCGGCCTATATGTCCCATTCTTTGTTAGGCGATGTGATTGCTCCGGGGGAAGTAGTTTTACTCATTACGCCCATTGATTCCGAAGCGCCGGAGAGTAGGATGATTTTGCCTCAAGTACAAGCTATTCGTGATGTTTTGGATAATGATGCCATTGCCGTTGTGTTGAAAGAGGATAAAGTTGCTGATTATATAGAGAAATTTCCACCTCCTGCTTTGGTTATTACCGATAGTCAGGTATTTGGGCATATTGCACCTCTTATTCCCGTTGAAATTCCTTTGACAAGTTTCAGCATTATGCTGGCCCACCATAAAGGAGATTTTGCAAGTTATCTGAAAGGAACTCCTCATGTGGAACAGTTAAAGGATAATGATCATATTCTTATCCTGGAATCTTGTACGCATCTTACTTCATGTGAGGATATAGGAAGAGTGAAAATTCCCGCCTGGCTTCAAAAATATACCGGCAAAAAGTTGAATTTCACCTTTGTTTCAGGATTGGAGCAACTTCCTGATATATCCCGTTTTGCCATGGTTATTCAATGCGGAGGGTGTATGATTACACGCAAACAATTGCATAATCGACTTCGCATAGCGATAGAGCATAATATTCCTATTACCAATTACGGAATGTTAATTGCATACATAAATGGTATTTTTAATCGTGCCGTTCAAGTGTTTATAGATTAAAGAAATCCGTTCCATATTTTCCAACTTGCTTCTGCCTGAAACGCCAGCATCTCTTCGCCGTTTTTAATTTGTGCCCCTTTCTGTTTTCCTTCCGCTAAGAAAAGAGTTTCAGAAGGATTGTAAATTAAATCAATTAGCAGATGTTCGGGCGTTAAGCTTTCGTATGGGATATCAGGTTTGGTATTTGAAAACGGAGCCATTCCTATCGGTGTAGCGTTGATGACGAGGGTGTGAGATTTCAGAAGTTCAGGAGTAACGGACGAATAGTCAATCTGCTCTCCTTGCGGGTTTCTTGAAATAATCTGGAATGTAATTCCCATTTTCGTTAAAATATGGGCAACGGCTTTTGCCGCCCCACCGGAGCCTAAAATTAGTGCTTGTTGATGGGAAGTAATCAGTTCCTTGTAACTCTTTTCAAAGCCGATGATGTCGGTGTTGAACCCGATTAACCGAATTTGATTGTCGTTCCGCTCAATCTTAATGGTGTTGACTGCCCCTACAAGCAATGCTTCTTCGTCAATAGCATCAAGCAAAGGAATGATTTGGATTTTGAAGGGATGGGTGACATTGAGTCCTTCCAATAAAGGGTGTTCGGTAAGCAGTAAAGGTAATTCTTCAATGTTTTTTATTGGAAATAATTGATAAGCAATATTTTTAATATTTTCTTTACAGAATTTATGCAGAAAATATTCCCGGGAGAATGAATGAGATAACGGAAAACCTATTAACCCGAATTCTTTACTCATGAGCAAGTTTTTCTCTTCTTTTTTTAAGGGCGTCTGCTATATATTCAATAGCGAAAATAATCACAAATCCAATAAGAATTAATCCGATTGCGGCAAACAGATGGGATGGGTTTCCGGTTAAAGATTCATATTCTCCGGGTAGTATATTTCTTTGGGTTAAAGGCTGCGAAAGACCGTCAGAGTCGGTATAAAAAGTAAGATTTTCTTTCCATGGCCAAATTTTGTTAAGTGAACCAAACATAAAACCGGTCAAAGAAGCTAACGTAATCATTTTAAAATGTTTAAAGAGCCACGACAACACATTTGCAAATGAAACAATTCCGATAAGAGCTCCGGCAAGAAAGGGAAGAATTACCGACATGTTGAACATCGTGAGCGCTTTAAGCACGAAGAGATATTCACCGAGCAAAACCAGAATAAAACTTCCGGATATTCCCGGTAAAATCATGGCACAAATGGCAATAGAACCACAAAGAAAGATATACCATAGTTGATGATTACTGGCCATAGGCACGTTTTGGGGAGAGGTAATGAAAAAAGAAATGATGGTAAGTAAAAGAAAAGCAAGAATGGTTTTATAGTTCCATTTAACTGTTTTCCCCACGAAGACAGTTGAAGCAATAATAAGCCCAAAAAAGAAAGCCCATACTAAAACAGGCTGATTCTCCAAAAGATAGGTGATTAATTTTGCCAAACTCAAAAAGCTGGTTGCGATTCCGGCAATCAAACAAATTAAAAAAGTTCCGTCAATAGTTTTCCAAAAAGCTTTAAACTTTCCGGTGAAGACTAGTTTTAATGAATGTAAATTAATTGCTTTAATAGCTGTAATCAGTCGTTCGTAAATTCCCGTGATAAAAGCGATTGTTCCTCCGGAAACGCCCGGAATGACATCCGAAGCGCCCATTGCTACACCTTTGAAGTAGGTCATTATCAGTTCTTTCATAGATTGTATTTTAAAGCTGCAAATTTACATTTTTTTGAGACATAAATAATTATTGGTGTCAGGGAAAATAAGTACCGAGAAAATAATATCTAAATTTACTTTTTTTCTTTCGTACTTTTGTCTTGATACAAAAGTACCAAAAAATCAAGGCAAAAAGAATTCCGCCCGCTCTGCCAATCAGCTAAGCGGTTCTTGCAAAGCAAGGCATTTCCTCCTACTTTCGTTCGGGGAAATGCAAACGACAAGCGGTTTGCAAGAACCGCTAAGCTGCTTGGCATTCACAGCACCGCCGCCTCTGCTTTTTGCCCGGCCTGCGCACGTGCTTCGTTGCAGAGTTAGTTCTTTTTGATTAGGGGGGGCTTGCTTTTTGAAAAACAAAATCGTGTACTTGATTTACAGGCACTTTTGTTTGATTTTTCTCAGTTTTTATTTTTTACCGGACAACAATATTTTTTAACCATTAGTCCATTGGAAAGTATAAAATCGAAACACCTTGAAAATTGAATCTCTCAAAGTTTCTTTTGGGGGAGTGTTTCGTTTAAGATGTCTAATATTGTGCGCTTATGCTTTGTTTCAAATAATTTATTCATATTTAGTCCTATTTTTAGCCCCCAACAATTATCTCTAACACTCAAATATGTATCGTTTAAATTCTTCGTGAAATTTGGGTTGAATTCTATCTCAAAATAAAACAAATTATCTATGTCAATTCCCAAACTTATTAATCCGCCACAGTTAAATTTATTAAAAGTCTTAAGTGTATATTCATATGGCGTCATTATTGTTGAGTATGGTGGTGCATATTCGAGGTCTTTGTATGCAATCATATAATCACTTCGTAATCCAATAAAAAGATATGGAGCGCAAATTGTTTTAAATGGTTTTATTTTTAATCCAATATTTAATGCTAAATCATGTAAAATCACCTTGTTGTTTATTGGTTCTATACGAGGTCCGTATCCATTATTAAGTATAATGACAGGTGGGCTATTATCTATAAATCCTTTTTGTAGGTACCCAAATTCTAACCGTAAAGCCAAGACCTTTGTAAAATCTTTTTCGGCTTGCAAAAAGGCTTGAAGTCCATATTTGTATTTTATATCATTATTATGCCATTTGGGCTTCCAAATCTGCGTAGAATATGAAGTCCCAATATTTATTCCATATCTATCAATTATTTGACTGTATGAAAGATTTACTGATAAAATAAAAGCACAAATAATAAGTAATAATCTCTGTTTCATAATTTAAAATCTAAGTTTTGTATTTCTTAAAGATAGATAATCTTTCCCGATACATGGGAATATCCCATTTCCCTAAGCAAAGAACAATATATATCGATTTGTTTCGTATATTCTTCCTTTTCACGACCGGTTTTGTAGTCAATTACCATTACTTCTTCCGGAAGAAATACAATTCGGTCGGGGCGTCGCAACGCTCCTTCTGCCGTCGCAATAGTAACTTCATTCAAAACCTTTAGCCCTTTTGCAAAATAGGGACGCAGTTCATTATCGCTCATGATTCGGCGAAGTGCATTTTTGATGGTTTCCGAATAGTCGGATTCAGTCGAAATATCCATAGCATCTATCTCTGCTAAAGTTTGCGGAAATTCTTTGAGTGACGAGAGAAAATTATGAACCGCAATTCCGGCTTTCTGTTCCGGGGTTTCAAAATCTTTGGAACTTGAAACTAAAAAGTCTGGAGTGAAATCCGAAAAATATAATTGCTTTAATGAAGGAACGATGGATGTGTGCAGATCTTCTTTTTTGGGTTGAATTGAGAAGTCAGAATCTCCGAACCAATATCGGTATTCATCATCAGGAGAGAATTTATCTATATTATTTTTTATGAATAGATTTAATTCTTTTGAATAATTCCCTTTATTAAAGTTTTTTGTGATGATATACAGTCCGTGTTTGGCTCTGGTGTGGACTACATACAAAAGGTTGATGATGTCTATATCGCTCGATGCTTTTTCCCAATTATAATATTCAGAGAATTTACTATTAGAAGCAGCGGAGGTTATTTTGAGCAAATAATAAGGCAACAGGGAATTTTCTTCCAAATTCTGATGCCAGATAACAGGGTTATTGGTGGTTGTTTTGTATTGAGTGATCGGGAATATAACTATCGGATATTCAAGTCCTTTTGCTTTATGAATGGTAGAAATAGTGACTGCGTTTATTCCTTCCGAAGAACTCAGAGAAAGTTTTCCTTGTTGTTCTTCCCACCAATCTAAAAATTGAATTAATTCCTTTCCTTTTTTACCTTCATATTGAAAGACAATGTCTAAAAAAGCAGCTATATATGCATCAGTTGCATCAAAGGAAAACATTTTGCATATTTCTTTGACGAGCGTGTATATAGGAAGCCGATTTAAACGTTTTCTATCCGGATGAATGTCATGACGATTTAAAAATTCCGTAAAAAGATTTTTGTCATTAATTTCTTCAATATTAATTCCTGCTCGCTGATGAATATCTTGTAAGTATTTGTAAATAAGTAGTTTAGAAACTGAATCTTTTTCATTAAGTACAAATTTAAGCATTGCGACCATTACGGAGATTTTATCGGAAGAGCTGATGAGTAAGGATTCAGAAGAGATAACGGGGATGTTATGTTCATTAAGAAGTCTACCCAAATGAGTTCCCATTTTATTATTGGTAGAGAGAATTGCAATATCGCTGAGTTGATACCCTCGATTTTGTGCATCTTCGATGGCAAGCAGTGTTTGTGTGTCGAAGTAATTTTCTTCGTTTTCCGGGTCGAATTGAATAGAAACAAATCCCGTTACGTCATTGCTTTCCGGAATAATTTGTTCCACCTCCCGATAATATTCATAAAGAAAAGTCAAGCCGATTTTTTCTTCTCCAGCGAGAAACTTAAAAAAAAGATTGTTGAATTCAATGATGGATTTTGCAGACCGATAATTATGGGTTAAGTTGCATAATTGAAAGTTTTTGGCATCTTTATCCAAAGGATTGATGGTATTTTGGTACCCTTCTTCTTTGGACAAATTATATAACAATGAAGAATCCCCGTTTCGGAACCTATAGATTGCCTGTTTGATATCTCCGAAAAGGATTACTTCTCCCGTTTCGTTTTCGTAAGGAGAATAGCTCTGTGAGAGTGCATTTTTAATAAGAGGCAGCATATTTGCCCACTGCATTTCGGAAGTGTCCTGAAACTCATCAATAAAGAAATAGCCGTATTTATTTCCTAATTTTTCGTAGATATACGGAGCATCCTCATCTTTAATTTTATCATAAATTTCAAAATTAGCTTCTTGGAGGTAGAATAAATTATCCCGCTCTTTGATTTCATCCATAATTAGCTTTAAATCAACCATAATCATCAATGAGGTTAGATTTTTTGTGATGATGCCGTAGGTTGCATGCATTTTATGTTTGTCACGAAGTTCTTCGTACAAGCGGAGGATTTTATCGTTTAAATCTGCGGACAGTCGTTCCGGATTTTTGGCAAAGCTTCCTTGTTCGACTGCAAGGTCAAAGTATTTGCATAAAGGGAATTTATCAATATTTTGAGAAAATCGGGTAAACCAAGTGTACATTCCCGTACTTTTTCCTATAAAATCATTTTCGGATAATCCGCTTTCTTTGATGTATTCCTCGCCGGTTGCTGCTAATTTTTTTATTTCGTTTTTGAGGAGTCTGTGATTTTCCAATAATTTTTGGCAATTGGTTTGTAGCTCTTCGGGAGATATTTTTTCAAAAGCTTTCAGTGGAATATAAGATTTCTCATTATAGATGATGGGCATAAAATTGAGCAAATCGTGTTCAATATTCCATGTTCCCTTTTCATCCATTTTGTTTTCGACAATAGCCAATACGCGTTTTGATAAATCGCGATTTTCTTTAGATATTCGGTTCAGCAGGATATCAATTGTTTGTGCGTAAAAATCATCTAATTGGATTTCGAGGTTGTAGTTGAGATTAATTCCGATATCAAGGGCGAATGCCCGGATAATTCGTTGGAAAAAGCTATCGATGGTGCTAATTGAAAAATCGGCATAGTCGTAGAGGATATTTTGCAGCAGTTTGATTGACTTTTCTTTCATTTCAATCGGGGAGAGATGCAAATGTTCCGCGACTTTGTTGAAGATGACTTTTTGGGAAGAGTTGAGTGCCGGATATTCAGAAAAGGCAAATGTCTCTAAAGTTTGAATGATTCTGCTTTTCATCTCTGCCGTTGCATTATTGGTAAATGTAATGGCCAAGATATTTTTGTATTTACGAAGATCTTTAAAGCAAAGAGTCAGATACTCGATAACTAAATTGGTGGTTTTACCCGAACCAGCCGATGCATTATATATTTTAAACATGGTGCAAATATAATTTATTTTAATGTGTATTTCATATAATTTTTTAAATTTTTCGGAGGGCGGTTATTTTTTGCGAACGCCACGACTTCCAGCTGCGTACTTAGAGCCGAAGACCGATGGCACGTCCCCAAAAATAAAAATATTCAAAAAAATATTCAAACCATCCCAAAAAGAGTTATTTTTGTCTCCTTTAATTTGATAATATGACAATAAAATAGAATGTTTATTCATAAAATATAGGATTAATGAAAAAGTACACGATTAGAAAGGCATCCGGTAAAACAGAACAATTTAATGCAGAAAAATTAAAAGCCTCTTTACTTCATTCGGGTGCTGCTTCAGAAGTGATAGAAGATATTTTGTCGCATGTAGGGGATTGGATGTATGATGGCATTTCTACCCAGGAAATTTATAAGATTGTTTTTCAATTACTTAAAAAAAAGAGCAAATCCAATGCCATGAATTATCGATTGAAGCAGGGGCTGTTGGAACTTGGGGAAACCGGTTTTCCGTTTGAACATTTGGTCGGGGAGATTTTTAAAAGGCAGGGATATTCGGTTGAAGTCGGGGTGGTGGTGGAAGGACATTGCGTGACACATGAAATGGATGTTATAGCTACGAAAGAATGGGAACAAAAGCTGATGGAGTGTAAATATTCGAGTGATCAAGGGAAGCATGTGGGGGTGCAAGTTCCACTTTATGTTCGTTCGCGCGTGGATGATATCATCGTGAAACGTAAAGAGATGCGCAAATTTTCCGGTCTTGAATTTAGCGGTTATGTGGTTACTAATACCCGATTTTCGGAAGATGCGATTGCCTATGGCGAGTGCAGTGGCTTGCATTTGCTCGGATGGAGTTATCCTCCCGGAAACGGCCTGAAAGATTTAATTTCCCGTGAACGAATTTATCCGATTACGGTGTTGAATTATCTTACCAAAAAAGAGAAAGAGATGCTTATGGATGCCGGAGTGGTTACTTGTAAGCAGCTATATGAGCAGATAGGCGAATTGAAAATGTTTAAAGAGTTTACTCCTCGAAAAATGAGAAATTTGCGAGACGAATTGGAATGCATTCTGAATTGATATTTTCTACAAGAATGTTTGTATATTTCTTAATAGTTTGGACAAATTTACCTATTCTTCGGGAGCATTAATTTTCGGTTGGTCGGGTGTGGGTATTTTTCTTTTTTTTTCGAATTTAATCGCGATTTTACCTGACGGAGTCATTGCTGTGAAGAGAAAGGCCGTCCATAACATCAAAGGAACGACGAGCCACAACATACTGATTAGCCAAAAATCATTAAAATCGTATATTTTTCCGTTGTGGGGTTTATCGGGGAGGTATCGTACTGTAACAGCAGTGTTGGCTATTTCCAGAGGAGCCTCTACGGGTACTTTAAACTCTTTCATATCTACGTAATAACTCAGTGTCATGGGAATCATACCGTCCCAATTAATTTTAGCGTTGGGAGTAGAAACGAGGACGCCATGGGTAAAATGACTTTTTTCATAAATATGGTATCGGAGATAAAAATTAATGGCGAGCATTATAATGATGCCCAATAGAAAGATTAATAAACGGGAGAGTTGAAATTTCATGGCAATGGCTTAATTATCACTTCTTCCAGTAAATCATCGTAATCGACCAATACTTTAGGATGTTTTTCGAATGATTGTTTCAAGATTTCATCGGCAAGGAGGTCTTCCACATATTTTTGGATGGCACGTTTTAATGGGCGGGCGCCGTAGTTGCTGTCCCAGCCTTTTTCTGCAAGAAACTCTTTGGTCTTTTGTGAAATTTCGGCATGTAATCCCATGGCTTCCATTCTTTTAATCAGTTTTCCGAGTTCAATATCGATAATTTTGATAATGTCCTCTTGTTCTAGATTATTGAAAAAGACGATATCATCAATTCGATTGAGAAATTCGGGGGCAAAGTTTTTCTTGAGGGCATTTTCAAGGACAGAGTGGGCAATTTTACCTTTAGCGGCTTGTGTAGCAGCAGTACTGAATCCTACTCCTGCGCCGAAATCTTTGAGTTCTCGTGATCCGACATTGGAGGTCATGATGATGATGGTATTTTTAAAGTCCACCTTTCTGCCGATTCCGTCTGTCAATTGTCCATCTTCAAAAACTTGGAGCAATACGTTATAGACATCAGGGTGTGCTTTTTCAATTTCATCTAACAGCACGATAGAGTAGGGCTTCCTGCGCACTTTTTCGGTCAGTTGTCCTCCCTCTTCGTAGCCCACATACCCGGGAGGGGCTCCAATCAGGCGGGAAACGGAATGTTTCTCCATATATTCGCTCATATCGATACGAATCATTGATTCCTGCGAGTCAAAGAGATATTCCGCCAATATCTTGGCCAGATAGGTTTTTCCGACGCCGGTAGGACCAAGGAAAATAAAAGTGCCAATGGGTTTGTTGGGATCTTTCAATCCGGCGCGATTCCGACGGATGGCCTTAGAAATTTTGACGATGGCTTCATTTTGTCCGATAACTTTTCCTTCGAGTTCGTCTGCCATTTTGAGCAATTTTTCCCCTTCATTTTTAGCGATTCTCTTCACCGGGACGCCGGTCATCATCGCGATAACTTCGGCTACATCCTCTTCGGAAACGATTGGTCTTTGCAGATTGCTTTCTTCTTCCCAGCTCTTTTTAATTTGTTCGAGTTCTCGTTCTGCTTGGATAATTTCGTCTCTGTAACCGGCGGCAGCCTGAAATTGCTGGTTTTTGATGGCTTCGGTTTTGAGTTTTTGGAAATTGTCAATTTTTTCCTCTATCGCAACAAGTGTTTCGGGCACATGTATGTTCATGATGTGGACACGGGAACCACCTTCGTCCATTGCATCAATAGCTTTATCGGGCAGACAACGGTCTGTAATATAGCGATTGGTCAATGTAACGCAAGCTTTCAAGGCCTCATCCGAAAAGGTTACCATGTGATGGTCTTCGTATTTATCTTTGATATTGTTTAAAATTTCCAGCGTTTCTTCCGGCGTTGTAGGTTCCATCATAATTTTTTGAAACCGTCTTTCGAGGGCTCCGTCTTTTTCGATGTATTGGCGATACTCGTCGAGTGTAGTGGCTCCGATGCATTGTAATTCGCCGCGTGCCAAGGCGGGTTTAAACATATTGGAAGCATCCAGACTTCCTTGTGAGCCGCCCGCGCCAACCATAGTATGTAGCTCATCAATAAACAAAATTACATTAGGATTCTTTTCCAGTTCATTTAAAATACTTTTCATCCGCTCTTCAAACTGTCCGCGGTACTTAGTTCCGGCCACTAATGAGGCCATATCAAGACTGATGACTCTTTTGTTCATCAATATTCGGGATACTTTGCCCTGAGATATCCGCAAGGCGAGTCCTTCGGCGATGGCAGATTTTCCCACTCCTGGTTCTCCGATGAGTACGGGATTATTCTTCTTGCGACGTGATAGAATTTGGGCAATTCGCTCCAGTTCTTTTTCACGACCGACGATGGGATCTAATTTCCCTTCTTCGGCATATTTGGTTAAATCCTTCCCGAAATTATCCAACATGGGAGTTGTTGATGATTTTGTTTTTGCCTTGCTTCCGTAAGCAAAACGCCGGTCATTATCTTCCTCTTCCTCTCCGGAATCGGCAAATAATTCCTCTTTCATCTTATTTGGTTCATTTTCTTTTAATTCGGAGAGAACCGCTTCATAGGTCATTCCTGCTCTTTTCAGCAACATTTTTACCACGTTATTGGCATCATTTCGACCATCCTTAAGAATGGCTAAAATTACATGTTGTGCTTCCACCTCCTCTGAACGTAATTCTTTAGATATAAGGTAGGAGAGACGAAGAATATTTTCGGTTTGCGGTGTCATCATGAGGTCAGCTTTCTCTTGATCCTCTTTGATGAATTCATTGCTTGAGATTAAATCTTCCAACTTTGTGCGCAACAGATTCATATCTATTTTAAAAACATCAAACAGATGTTGTACTGTCGTAAAGTTGGAATACTTTAAAATCGCAGTCACAATGTGCTCGATTCCGATAGACGGGGATTTGTAAAAAACTGCAACGTTTTTAGCTTCTTCCAAAGCAAAATTCATCTCTTCCGAATACTTGATAATCATATTTTGTATTTTAAAAAAGGAGTTGCATTCATAAATTTACAACTCCTTTATTTGTTTATTTATCAATAGATATTAATTATAAGTCAATAATTCCGACAGATTAATACATTCCCGGCATACCACCCGGCATACCGCCGCCCATTGGCATTGCGGGAGTTTCTTCTTTAATTTCGGATAGTACACACTCTGTGGTTAACAACATTCCTGCAATAGAAGCTGCATTTTCAATGGCAACGCGTGCCACTTTAGTAGGATCAACTACACCTGCAAGAATCATATCTTCGTAGGTTTCGGTTCTTGCATTGTATCCGAAGTTTCCTTTTCCTTCTTTTACTGCATTTACCACAACGGAGCCCTCTTTGCCTGCATTTTCCACAATCTGACGAAGTGGTTCTTCCAAAGCCCTTCTCACAATGTCAATGCCGATTTTCTGATCTTCATTATCTGTTTTCAGATTGTTTAAAGAACCAATGGCGCGAATATAGGCAACGCCGCCACCGGGGATGATTCCTTCTTCGATGGCAGCGCGAGTAGCATGCAACGCATCGTCGAAACGATCTTTTTTCTCTTTCATTTCTACTTCAGAAGCAGCACCCACATAAATTACGGCTACGCCACCGGCAAGTTTTGCCAAACGTTCCTGTAATTTTTCGCGGTCATAATCGGAAGTGGTTTTGGAAATTTGAGCTTTAATCTGTCCGATACGAGCTTCGATATTACTCTTTTCTCCTTTACCGCTTACGATGGTTGTATTTTCTTTGTCAACTGTGATTTTTTCGGCAGTTCCCAACATTTCTATTGTAGCTTCTTCCAACTTAAATCCTTTTTCTTCGGAAATTACCAATCCTCCTGTCAAAATGGCAATATCTTCCAACATCTCTTTTCTTCTGTCTCCGAAACCAGGGGCTTTCACGGCAACAATCTTGAGTCCGCCGCGCAGTCTGTTCACTACTAGAGTAGCTAATGCTTCGCTTTCGACATCTTCAGAAATTACAAGCAACGGACGGCCACTTTGAGCTGCTTTTTCCAGGATAGGCAAAAATTCTTTCATATTGCTTATCTTCTTGTCATAAATCAAAATGTACGGATTTTCGTAAACAGCTTCCATTTTTTCTGCATTGGTTACGAAATAGGGAGAGATGTAGCCTCTGTCAAATTGCATTCCTTCAACCACTTTAACATGGGTGTCGGTTCCTTTGGCCTCTTCAATGGTGATGACACCCTCTTTTTTCACTTTAGACATGGCTTCGGCAATCATTTGTCCTACTGCATTGTCATTATTGGCAGAAATTGTAGCAACCTGCTCAATTTTCTCATGGGTGTCACCAATAGAACTTGATTGGTTTTTAAGATGATCTACCACTCCGGCAACTGCCAAATCAATACCGCGTTTCAAATCCATGGGGTTTGCACCGGCAGTAACATTTTTTAAACCGGTATTAAAAATGGCTTGTGCCAATACAGTTGCGGTTGTAGTTCCGTCACCGGCTTGATCATTGGTTTTAGAGGCCACCTCTTTAACCATTTGTGCGCCCATATTTTCAATCGCATTCGGTAATTCAATCTCTTTTGCTACGGTTACACCGTCTTTCGTGATTTGAGGAACTCCGAATTTTTTATCTATAATTACATTTCTGCCTTTTGGTCCTAAAGTTACCTTAACGGCATTTGCTAATGCATCCACGCCTTTTTTTAAACCTTCGCGTGCTTCCCAGTCATATTTAATTTCTTTTGCCATAGTTATTTGTTTTTTTAATTGTTTTTGTTTGAAACTGTTTTTTTTATTTAATAAGATTAAGATTAGATGATGGCATAAATATCACTTTCTTTCATCATCAGATAGTTGTTTCCGTCAATGGAAATTTCAGTACCCGAGTATTTCCCATAAAGCACTGTATCTCCAACGTTAACAGTCATCGGTTCATCTTTCTTTCCGGGGCCGACAGCAACGATGGTTCCTTTTTGTGGTTTTTCCTTCGCGGTGTCAGGAATGATAATGCCGCCTGCGGTTTTCACTTCTGCAGCTGCGGGTTCTACTAAAACTCTGTCTGCTAATGGTTTAATGTTTAGTTTCATAATCTTTTTTTTTAGGTTATAATAATTATTATTAAATGTAATTGTTAGGTGCCTCTTCGACACTTTTGTGCGTTTTTTTAACTTACAAATACCGTGCCAAATACAATTTTGTCATCCTATTTGACAGGATTCGGAAAATTGTCAGTCTTAGAACTACTCATCAATCCGTCAGAAGTTACATATATAAAATAGGCAGCATACTCGGGATGTTTTGTCAGATATTGTTTCGAAGCTTCCATACCCATAACCATAAATGCGGTGGCATAAGCATCTGCCGTAATACAATTATCAGCAATAACTGTGACACTTAATAAATCTGACTGCTCTGCCAGTCCTGTGTACGGATTGATGATGTGCGAGAATCGTTTTCCGTCTATTTCATGATAATTCCGATAATTTCCGCTTGTTGCCACCGCGCGGTCCTGCAACGGAAAAATGTACTGACTTTCAATTTCTCCGTCTTTCTCCTTTGTAGGCACCTGTATGCCTACTCGCCAGGGCTTTTTGTATCTGCTTCCCCGTGCCACAACCTCTCCGCCAATCTCTACGATACAATTCGGATGTCCCTTCTTTTCAAGCAAATCGGCAATCCTGTCTACCGCATAACCTTTCGCAATGGCATTAAAATTAAGCTTGATTCGGGAATCATGCTTGACTAATACCTCATCTTTAATCGTTATTTTTTCGTATCCCACGATTTTTTTTACACTATCAATCTCTTTTTGTGTAACTTTGTGTTCTTCATCCGGACCGAAACCCCATAAGTTGACCAATGGCCCAATCGTGATGTCAAAAGCCCCGTTTGTCTCTTTGCTTACCTGTTGTGCTATATTATATATGTATATAAATTCCTGACTTAATTTCGTAACCTCATTTCGATTGATTTGGGATACTGCAGAGGTGGAATCAAATACGGATAACTCCTGATTAATTTTAGATAATAGTGAATCTACAGCGTTTTTCAATCCTTCGTCTTCGCTGCCCGAATACTTTATCGAATAAATTGTTCCCATGCTACTTCCTTCAATGGTGTAAATTCTATGCGGACTGCAACTCGTTAAGATGCTTAAAATGAAGCATGAAAATATAGAAAATAGAAATGATTTTTTCATGATTTGAGAGATGAAAATTAAAATACAAAAGTACAAACTTTTTATCTTATAACGGAACTTCCAACGAATCAATATTTTTACTATTTTTGCAAAATAAATAGAAAAAAAGTGATAGGTATTTATCTGATTGATAGTGTGTTGAAGTTTTGAAGAAAAAAAGAGATTGATGCTTAGCAGGTTAAGAATATTTCTTCCAAAACCCCAACTTTTCTATATATAAAAATATATAATTGTCAATAGCATTTTCTATTTTTTTTTAACTTTTTTTTGTTCATTTTTGTCAAATAAAACAAAAGAGAGTTACCTTCTTTTAACCTATTCATTTTTAAACATTTATTCATTGAAAAAATTTATTAAATAAATGCCCACTAAAACATTTAGAAAATCAAGCGAGCATGAACAAGTGTGGAAGAATTGTCTCGACATTATTAAGGACAATATAGACGAAAGTTCATTCAATACTTGGTTTCTTCCTATTATTCCAGTTTCTCTTGAAGATGCTACACTTACGATTCAAGTTCCAAGCCATTTATTTTATGAATTTTTGGAAGATAATTATGTTAATTTATTAAAAAAAATTATTCGTAAAGAACTGGGGACAACTGGTAAATTGAAGTATAATGTTATCATGGAGAAGAAGTTGCGGGCAGAAGAAAATAAAACGATTAATCTTCCGTCCAATCCGAAACGCGCTTCCGGAAACCCCGCGGTTCTCCAACCCCTTGATATCTATCAAACCGAAAATAGAGATATTCCCGATCCATTTATTATTCCCGGAATCCAAAAGAAAAAAATTCCTTCGAATCTCATTAATTCCCTCAATTTTGATAATTATATAGAGGGAGATTGCAACCGCTTGGCTCGTTCCGCAGGTTGGGCTATCGCAAAAGCACCGGGTGAAACTGCTTTTAACCCGCTCTTTATCTATTCTGACGTTGGCCTCGGCAAAACACACCTTGCCCACGCCATCGGAATCCAAACCAAAATAAATTTTCCCGATAAAACTGTCCTTTACGTGAGTGCAGACCTCTTTTATCAACAATTTATGGAATCTGTTAGGAATAATAACAGAGAAGATTTCGTCTATTTCTACAAGTCTATTGATGTTCTTATTATCGACGATATCCATTTCCTCGCTACAGGAAATAAAGAAAGAACCCAGGACGCCCTTTTCTATATTTTCGACCATCTCCACCAAAAGAAAAAACAGATTATTATTACGGCCGATAAATCTCCGGTCGAAATTTCGGGCTTCGAACCTAGATTGCTCTCCCGATTCAAATGGGGACTTACTGCCGACCTGCAAGTGCCGGACCTCGAAACCCGTATTGCTATCCTGAATAAAAAATTGGCTAACAACGGAATCGAATTCCCCGAAGAGGTGGTGAATTACTTGGCCCTCCGCGTCACTTCCAATACTCGTGAACTCGAAGGTGCTATGATTGCAATTCTCGCCCAAGCTTCTCTCAATAGAAGAGAAATCACCGAAGAACTGGCCAAAGAGATGATCGATAAATATGTCAAAAGTACTGCTAAAGAGATCTCTATCGAGTATATCCAAAAAATTGTGTGCGACTATTTCAAAATCTCTGTTGACGAGATTAACGCCAAAACCAGAAAACGTGAAATCGTTCAAGCACGTCAACTCTGTATGTTCTTTGCCAAAAAACATACCAAATTGCCCCTTTCTACCATCGGGACCTATTGCGGCGATAAAAATCATGCCACAGTGCTTCACGCATGCCGCACCATCAATAATTTACAGGAAACTGACAAAAAAATGCGTCTCTATATCGAAGAGATCGAAAAGAAAATGAAAATCTAATCTCTGGGTGCTTTTTTCCAGCAGCGCCCCATTGGCTTCCGTCCTTGCGGGCTTTCCGCCTACAACCTCACGCAGGGGGAAGCTCAAGGTCTTCCCCCTTATTCCAAGTTATTGTTTGACTACTTTAATTGTCCGAACAACACTACGTTCATCCTTGATACGCAATAAATAGATGCCATTACTATATAAATTCATTGGAAGTGTCATCTCTTCTCCGATAATGTTTGTGCGATGGATAAATTTACCATAAATGTCATACAACTCAATTTCTTTTAAATATTGATATTGCCCACTAAACTGAACGTGAAGATTATCTTGTGTCGGATTCGGATATACCTTGATGCTTAAAGCTTCCTGTGTTCCTTCAATTCCGGTGGTGTTGGTCTCAATGGTCAAGTGTAGATAGATGGTACTGTCACATCCGTGAATATTACCCCCGGTGATCGTATGACTGTAAATACCGCTTTCATTGTATGTGGCATTGGTTGCATTCCATAAATATGGACGATCTGTAATGACAGTTAAGTTATAGGTGCTTGGCTCGTAAATTGTCAAATGAAGTTGCAGAATGCTGTCACAGCCATATTGATTACCATTCGGAATGGTGTATGTGTATATTCCCGTTTCCGTACAAGCTTGTCCGAACCAATTGTACATCCCGCAAGAATTATGGTAAATATGGTTGATGTTTGGTTGATTTAAGGTCAAGTGTAAGTAGATGATACTATCACATCCGTTACTGTTTGCATTGGATAAAGTGTGCATATAAGTTCCTGAAGAGGTGTACTGCTGACCAAACCATTGATATGAAGAACAGGAAGTCTGATAAATGTGATTTGTTGTGGGCGTTGTAATGGTTAAATGAAGAACAACCGTACTGTCACATCCGTTGTTCGCAGTGAAAATTTGAGTATAGTTACCGGTAGCATTATACAATTGTCCATTCCATGCAAAACTATTGCACTGAATTGCTGAAAATTCAGTCTGAATCGGAGCTGCTTGCGTAATCTGAATATAAAGTATTGTGCTGCACTGATTGTTATCAGTAACCGTCAATGTTTGGTTTCCTGTTGATAACGAAATTGCATTTTGAGTTGTTTCATTATTAGACCATAAATAACGATAAGGTGTAGTTCCCCCTGAAACAGCAACGGTTGCCGTTCCATCAAGATTTCCCAAACAACTTTCTTGCGTAGAGGAGATGAGTTGCGTGCTGAGAGCCAATGGTTCGCGAATAGAGATGGTGTCGCTCACAGACCACTCTTCATGATCCGTAACAATGATGGTGTAGTTGCCGGCAGCTAAATTGGAAATGGTAATCGGAATGCTTTGTTGAATGTTATTTTGTCCTCCTAATAAGGTGTTTAGATTTCCTGTTCTATATACTTCAATCCGATAGGGAGCAATTCCGTCAGATGGAGTTACAGTAATGGAACCGTTTCTATCTCCATGACAAGCTACATCTTGTGCAGTCAGACTGAAAGTTAAAGTCGGTCTCATTGTCAAATCTAAAATCACAATACTATCGCATCCGTGAATATCCGTATCAAATGCAATGTTGTAAATTCCCGTAGAATTGTAATGAATTCCATTGATGATAATACTATTGCCGATATACAAATTTGTGTCAATCGATAGAAAACGGGCCGGATAATTACCATAACTGATGATGTAGGTGGTGTCATTAGAAACTTGATAATAGGTGCCCGGAACAGAGTATGTTTGTCCGGCAAAAGTATACGGAGTACCATCACATGTCATGATATTTAAGGGGAGGGTATCATGACAGAAAAGGGTGACATTCAGAGTGTCTCCGTAAATATAATTTCCTCCTGCCATCATATAAGCCCGATAGGTATAAGTGCTGCATGGAATTAAATTCCCCACGGTGGCAATCGGATTTGCGGAGTTTTGAACAGGAACGGTTATATAGGAAGCATTGCCCTGCAATCTATATTGAAATCCCATTTGGGTGATGGTTCCGAGATCCATGGCAATAGTGTCAATCAATCCATTTAAAGTGGCAGATACAGCCGTGATGTCAGTGGCAGGGAGAGTCCTGATGCCCAAATCATATGTTCCTCCATCGAAAATCGGATAACCATTGTTAACATAAGGAAGCATGTCGAGGTTCCAAATGCCCGATCCCGGAGTGCCTACATTCAAATTGTTCACCATTTGAAGTGCCCGTAATTCATTTTGAGTTTTGGGAAGCGAATAGTGGGCATTGTTGGTACAACAACTGCTCAAATGATAACAATTATCAACTGCATAGGCAGTTGTGTTGTATACAATGGCATCATGATAGTAGTTATTAGTCCCATTTCCACTTGTCGTGATAGAAGCATCAATATTTGCAGTATTGTAAGAATTAGCTAACGTGAACGATGTGGTACTGGCCATCAATCCTAAAATTCCACCTACATACGCATTCGTTGTAGCATAAGCTGAAGAATAGGACGATTGTGTGTACAAAATAGGAATCATATCCGCACGATTGTAACAATCACTAATGATGTTATAGGCCGAACCATAACCTACGATTCCTCCTGCATAAGCGTATGAATACATGTTGTAACTTGAAGAAGAGTAAGTGTGGTTTGTTGATATAGATAAGTCGATTTGTCCCCGATTATAGGAATGTCTTACAGAGGATCTATTTGTAGAGGAACTTGACATATAACCTACAACTCCTCCGGTATATACATAAGAAACTTTTGCATACCCCCGAATATCACTGACAATGTTTATGGGGTTAAGGTGCCCGGAATTGTTTACTGATGCTCCGTTGTTTAAATAGCCGACACTTCCGCCAATATAGTGATACCACGTGTAAGAAGTAGTGCTGCTGTAATTCAAATTGAAATTATAGTCTATACTTCCCTTACTTAAAGTTCGGTCAATAGTGGTAAGCGGCCCCGTGGCATATCCGTTGATACCTCCTACATAAGTGTTGTAAACAGTAGAAGAGGAAGCCGTTCTTATAATATTAATATCTGAAGTATTGCTGCAATTGATGATTTGACTTTCATTCAAATAAGCGGCAACCGGTCCGACATAATAGGTTACTGTGTTACTGGTGTTGAGGTCAATGGTTCCGTTACCGATGATGTGTACATTCCGAACGGAGGCACTGTCTAAATATCCAAATAATCCGATATATACAGGGGTGCTTCCCGTTACGGTGATGTTGAGATTGTCAATAGTGTGATTGTCCCCGTCAAAATGACCTTGGAAAGGATTGGAGGAACTATGCCCGATGCCAATCCATTGATAACCATTCAAATCTATATCGCTTACCAATCGGAAATAAGCTCCGTTGTAAGCATCAGAGTTGCTGTTAATCACATTGGACATGTAAGCTAATTGAGCCGCGTTTTCAATAAGATAAGGAGTTGCTTGAGTTCCGTCTCCAAATACCCATGGTTGTGCTCCCCCTTGCCAAACACTGACTTGCGTCGGGATGACATATAAAGTCAGCACAACAATACTATCACATCCATGTTGGTCTGTGTCAAATCGCAATGTGTAAGTCCCCGAAGTGTTATATGCAATTCCGTTTACATAATAATTCTGCCCTTGCATAATGGAGGTAGATATGATATTTTCACGTGACGGGTAATAATGAATGTTGAGTGTGTATGTGGTGTCATTGACAATCTGATAATAGGCTCCGTCTTGCAAGTAAGTCTGTCCTTTGAAATGGAAGGGTGCTCCGTGGCAAATGGTGGTGTCAACCTGAGCCAGTGTGTGGCATAATACGGTAAAACTGATAGTATCCCCGTAAAGATATTGTCCGCCGGCAACTACATAAGCTCTATAAACGTAACTGCTGCAAGGCGTAAGTTGCCCAAGCGAAAGCGTCGGATTGGCTCCCGGAGTACAAGAAACAGAGGAGTAGAGAGTGTCCCCGACTAACGCATATTCGAATCCAATGTCATCCAAGGAACTGATGTCCATAAAATTGGTATCAATATATCCATTGAGAGAAGCTGAACTTCCGGTAATATCGGTTGCAGGTCGGGTGTAGATAGCGTATCCGTAGGGTGTTGCATCAAAAATGGGATATCCGTTGTTGGTAGTGGGAAGAATGTCGGAAGTCCAAATTCCAGAGCCGGGGGTGCCCACATTTAAGTTGTGTATCATTTGTAACGCCCGTAATTCACTCTGCGTTTTGGAAATGGAGTAGTGGGCATTGTTGGCACAACAAGAAGCTAAATGGTAGCAGTTGGCAGCAGCATAAGCACTGGTGTTGTAAACAATGGCATCACTGTAGTAGTTGTTGGTAGCATTTCCACTTGTGGCACATGTGGCCGGAGTGTTAGCTGTATTATAAGAATTGGCTAACGTGAACGACGTGGTACTGGCCATAAATCCTAAAATACCTGCTACGTAAGCATTGTTGGTGGCATAAGCTGCGGAATAAGAGGACTGCGCATATAAATTGGGTGTAATGAGTCCACGATTGTAACAATCACTGATGGTGTTGTAAGCAGAACTGTATCCTGCAATTCCGCCCGCATATACGTATGAATACATACTATAACTTGAGGAAGTGTAAGTATTATTAGTCAATACAGAAAGGTTTATGTCACCTCGGTTGTATGATTTTCTTACCGAAACCCGATTGGTCGAGGAACCGGTCATGTATCCTGCAATTCCGCCCGTATAGACGTATGAATATTTAGAGTAGCCACTAATATTACTTACAATATTGATAGGGTTTACTCTTCCCGAATTTTCTACAGATGCTCCATTATTTAAATATCCTGAAGTTCCACCAATGTAATGATACCACGAATAAGAAGTGGAGTTGCTGTAATTCAAACTAAAGTTGTAGTTAATGGTTCCTTGGCTCAGAGTCTGGTTAATGAGCGATAGGGGACCGGTGGCATATCCGTTGATCCCGCCTGCATAAGTGTTGTAAACTATTGAGGAGGAAGCCGTCCGTGTAATGTTGATATCCGAAGTATTGCTGCAATTGATAATTTGACTTTCATTCAGGTAAGCGGCAATCGGTCCGACATAATAGGTTACGGTGTTGTTGGTGTTGAGGTCAATGGTTCCGTTTCCGATGATGTGGACATTCTGAACGGAGGCACTATCTAAATATCCGAATAGTCCGATGTATACAGGCGTGCTTCCCGTTACGGTGATGTTGAGGCCGTTGATGGTGTGGTCGTTTCCGTCAAAATGTCCTTGGAAAGGATTGGAAATATTGTGTCCGATACCAATCCACTGAAATCCGTTGAGATCAATATCGCTGACCAACTCGAAATAAGCTCCGTTATATGCATTGGAGTTGCTGTTGATTTCATTCGACATATAGGCTAGTTGTCCTGCATTTTCAATACGGTAGGGGTTGCCGGGAGTCCCGTCTCCGAATACCCACGGTTGTGCTCCGCCATCCCATTGACTAACTTGTGTCGGGGTAACAAATAAGGTTAAAATTACCATACTATCACAGCCGTGTTGGTCGGTGTCAAAGCGTAGGGTATAGGTTCCTGAAGTGTTGTAGGCAATTCCGTTTACATAATAATCCTCTCCTTGTAAAATCGAAGTGGTGATGATGTTTTCGCGTGACGGATAATAGTGAATATTCAGGGTGTAAGTGGTGTTGTTTACAATTTGATAGTAGGTGCCGTCCTGCAAGTAAGTCTGTCCGTTAAAATGGAATGGTGCTCCGTAGCAAACGGTAGTGTCAATTTGAGCCAAGTTGTGACACAATAAAGTGAATCTAAGCGTGTCGCCGTATAAGTATTGTCCGCCGGAGATAAGATATGCACGAAATACGTAACTGCTACAAGGCGTAAGTTGTCCAAGCGAAAGCGTCGGATTGGCTCCCGGAGTACAAGAAACAGAGGAGTAGAGAGTGTCCCCGACTAACGCATATTCGAACCCGATATCATCCAACGAGCCGAGGTCCATAAAATTGGTGTCTACAAATGCATTTAAAGAGACGGAACTTCCGGTGATGTCGGTGGCTGCTAATGTGCGGAGCCCGAATCCGTAAGGAGCTGCATGGAAAATTGGATATCCGTTATTGATAGTAGGAATATTGTCGGATCTCCATATCCCTGAGCCGGGGGTGCCGACATTCA
>Ga0116193_1001146_pt1 | contig 22790 bp, 32 predicted proteins | sample AD_UKC115_MetaG_FD_89892 | JGI IMG/M metagenome (GOLD analysis project Ga0116193, IMG submission 89892) | Active sludge microbial communities of municipal wastewater-treating anaerobic digesters from Hong Kong - AD_UKC115_MetaG | ecosystem: Engineered > Bioreactor > Anaerobic > Digestate... | reverse complement strand
GTTACCTAATCCTTTCTCTGTAATTCTTTCTCCCATCCACATTACAAATAAAGTACCTGCAGTAAGCACAACTACCGTTGAAAACCAAAACATAGGCTTGTACGCTGGTAAAATAGCAGATGCATACCCTGGGCCATTTAAATAAGCCACATACGCTCCAGCTTGGAATATTGTTACAATAACTGTTAAATACCGTGTCCATTGATTTATTTTCTTGCGACCACTCTCTCCTTCTTTCTGCAACTTTTGCATTTGGGGAACTAGAATGGTCATCAATTGCATAAATATAGATGCGGAGATATAGGGCATAACACCCAAAGCAAAAATAGATGCTTGTGAAAAAGCACCTCCAGCAAACGTATCAAATAAACTAAGTAACCCATTTTTATTTGTATGACTTTTGGCAGCTTCTAACAATATAGGGTCAATGCCAGGCAACACAATGTGCGTACCTATACGATATACGAGTACGAGAATTAAAGTAGTAGCAATCTTACTCCGCAATTCTTCTATACTCCAAATATTTTTAAGTGTTTGTATGAATTTTTTCACTAAGTGATATTAAATTATAATGAGCAAGTTTAAATCGAACGGTTCCACATCATACATCAAAAAATTATTCAACCTAACACAGCGTAACTTTACCCCCCACCGCCTCTATAGCTGCCTTCGCTTTTTCACTTATAGCATTTATTTTGAAAGGCAATTTAGACTTTAACTCTCCATTACCCAAAATTTTTACTTTATCATTTTGGTTGATTAACTTGTTGATATATAAATTCTCTAAGTTAAATTCTTTCAATTGATATTTCTCTACCAAATGATCTATCTGACTGAGGTTAAACACTTTATATTCAACGCGATTAATATTTTTAAACCCTCTTTTAGGCAACCGACGCTGTATGGGCATCTGACCACCTTCATGTGCGTATTTACGTTGATAACCCGTACGAGCTTGTTGACCTTTGTTACCTTTTGTAGAGGTTCCACCTTTACCAGATGCTTCACCACGGCCTAAGCGTTTTTGTTTGTGTACTGATCCTTCCGCAGGTTTTAATGTATGTAATTTCATGCTATACTAAAATTATGAATACCGAATTAGAGATTACGAATTAAACCAATCATCCATAACTCATAATTCCTAAAATTATTAAATTTCTTCTACTTTAACTAAATGACTTACCTTATTTACCATTCCTACTATTTGAGGAGTAGCTTCTACTTCAACAGATGCATTAAGTTTTTTTAAGCCTAAGGCACTCATAGTTCTTTTTTGACGCTCTGGTCTATCAATCACGCTTTTTATTTGTGTTATTTTTATTTTCTTTGACATGATGTTGTAATTGATAAGTAATCTTCTATTTTACTCGTTATTTTATTGTCCGTTAAATACTTTTTTTAATGATAAGTGACGACCCCTAGCTACTTGTATGGGTTCTCTTAACAAGCTTAGTGCTTTAACGGTAGCTTTTACTACGTTGTGTGGGTTGGCAGAGCCTAAGGACTTTGCTAACACATCTGTAATACCTGCACTTTCTAATACTGCACGCATAGAACCTCCAGCAATAACTCCAGTTCCATGAGCAGCAGGTTTAATTAATACTTTAGCAGCACCTTGTTTGGCCAACTGATCATGAGGAATAGTCCCCTTCATTACAGGAATTTTTATTAAATTCTTTTTAGCATCTTCAATGCCTTTGCTTATAGCCTCTTGTACTTCTTTTGCTTTACCAAGGCCATGGCCCACTACGCCATTTTCGTTGCCTACCACTACCAAGGCTGAGAAACTAAATGTACGTCCACCCTTGGTTGTTTTAGTTACTCTGTTTATAGATACGACTTTTTCTTTAAGTTCTAACTCACTCGCTTTAAGCTTTTGTGTAACCTTTGACATGTATTGATTATTATTATTATTTCTAATTATCATCCCTTCTTCCAAAACTTCGGAAAAGTTCAGGATAATATACAATTAAAATTGAAGTCCTCCTTCACGAGCGCCTTCTGCAACTGCTTTTACTCGGCCATGGTATAAATACCCTCCTCTATCAAATACACACTCTTTTATACCCAATGCAATGGCTTTTTGTGCAATTGCATAGCCTACTAATTTAGACTTTTCTGATTTATTAACTTTCTGAGCTGCCATACTTTTATCCCTTGATGAAACGGCCGCTAATGTTTGTCCCGTATTATCGTCAATCAACTGTATATACATACCTGCATTGCTCCGAAAAACAGACAATCTAGGCTTTGCAGATGTTCCAGATATTTTTTTTCGAATGCGATATTTAATTTTTTGTCTTCTATTAACTTTAGTACTCATAATATTTTTATTTTAAATTTTGAATTTTATATTTCAAATGAAAATTCTCTTATAATCCAAAATTTATACTATACAATTTAAAATAATCTGTTTATTACTTCGCTGCTGCTTTAGTTGTTTTACGACGAACAATTTCATCAATATACTTAACTCCTTTCCCTTTGTAAGGCTCCGGTTTACGCAAACTACGTATTTTAGCTGCTACTTGTCCTAACAATTGATTATCAATTCCCTCTAAGATAATCATAGGATTCTGCCCTTTTTCTGTTGCTGTAGTGACCTTTAATTCTTTAGGAATTTCGATAATAATATTGTGCGAATAGCCCAAAGCAAGGTCTAAAATATTTCCCTGATTTGACGCTTTATAACCTACCCCTACTAACTCTAGTTGTTTTTTAAAACCCACTGTAACACCCTTTACCATATTAGAAATTAGAGCTCTATATAGACCATGAAGTGTACGATGACGGATTTGATCAGTTGGTCGAATAACATATAGTTCACTACCTTTTACCTCAACTTTGATATCCCGATCAATTTGAGTTTTCAATTCGCCTTTTGATCCTTTAACCGTTACTTCATTTGCTGGAGAAACGGTTATAGTAACTCCACTTGCAATCTTAACCGGCTGTTTACCTATTCGAGACATAAATTCTATTTTATTTTAAATTTTAAACGTTGAATTTTGAATGAGATTATTTCAGTTTTTATTAATTCAAAATTTATAATTCAACATTCGAAATATTTTTCTCTATTTAATATATATAACAAAGCACTTCCCCCCCTACATTTTTGGCTTTTGCATCCTTGTCTGTCATTACACCTTTTGACGTAGAAACGATAGCAATGCCCAATCCATTTTTCACTCGTTTAAAGTCTGCTGGCTTGGCGTACTGTCTTAAACCAGGCCTACTTATACGCTCTAAAGAACGGATAGCGGGCTGCTTATTTTGCACATCATATTTCAAAGCTATCTTAATCACTCCCTGTTTTTTATCATCCTCAAATTTATACTTTAAAATATACCCTTGGTTATATAGTATTTCCGTAATACGTTTTTTTAAATTCGACGCAGGTATTTCAACCATACGATGGTTGGCCATTTGTGCATTACGTATTCTTGTTAAAAAATCTGCTATAGGATCTGTTACCATAATTTTATCGGCCTTCCCGAACCCCCTCCCAAGGAGGGACTTTGTGAAGGTTTAGGTTTTAAGTAGTTTAAAATATTTTGTTTTGTGTATACACAGCTTTTTTATTTACAATGTTCCCATTAGCCTCCCTTTGGAGGAGGTTGTTGGATGGTCTTTTACCAACTTGCCTTCTTTACGCCTGGAATTTTACCTGCCAATGCCATCTCTCTAAACATTAACCTAGAAAGACCAAAGTAACGGACATATCCCCTCTGGCGTCCTGTTAATTGACAACGATTTTTTAGCCGTACTGGGGAAGCATTTTTAGGTAGTAAATCCAACGCCTTGTAATCACCAGCAGCTTTTAGTGCAGTACGTTTTTCTGCATATTGCACCACTATTTTTTCTCTTTTGCGTTGTCTTGCTTTTACAGATTCTTTTGCCATAATATTTTATTTCATTCAGACTAAATGCGCTTTTCTATGTTAGTCCATACATTTTTTAAAAATTAATCTTTTTTAGTTTTAAAGGGCATGCCTAATTGTTTCAATAGTTCGTGAGCTTCATGATCGTTTTGGGCTGTTGTTACAAAGGTTATATCCATACCTGTTATTTTATTTACTTTATCGATATCAATTTCAGGGAAAATGATTTGTTCCGTAACGCCTAAGGTATAGTTTCCACGGCCATCAAAAGATTTGTCGCTTATTCCTTTAAAATCTCTAACACGAGGAAGTGCAACAGATATTAATCGATCTAAAAATTCATACATTTTCACTCCTCTTAATGTAACTCTAACCCCAATAGGAATACCTTTTCTCAACTTAAAGTTGGATATATCTTTTTTAGACATGGTAGGCACAGCCTTTTGCCCTGTTATATTGCTTAATTCATCTATAGCTGTGTCAATCATTTTTTTATCCGATACGGCACCATTTACTCCGCGGTTCACACAAATTTTTTCCAATTTAGGCGCCTGCATTATTGTGGTATACTCAAACTTTTTCATGAGTGCGGGGATTACCTCCTCACGATATTTTTTTTGCAACCTAGGCTTGTATGTATTTTTTAATTCGCTCATAGTTCTTTTATTTTATATTTTGAATTTTATGTTTTAACTATTTTTTTCTATTTTTCTTACAATTTAAAATTCAAAATAACTTACTCATTTAATAATCTCTCCAGATTTTTTTGAAACTCTCACTAATTTCCCATTTTCACGAGTACGCTTAATTTTAGTGGGCATAGCAGCTTTAGAGTCCCATAGCATAACATTAGAAATATGAATAGGCGCTTCTTTTTTTAGGATACCGCCTTTTGTATTTTGGGCTGATGGCTTAGTATGTTTGGTTACAATATTTACACCTTCAACCAGTATTTTAGATTTATCTGGGTAAACAGCTAATACTTTTTTGGGCTTGTATTCATATTTACCATCATCCCCTTTTCTTGCTTTTGAAGCACCAGAAATGACGATGACCATGTCATTTTTTTTAATATTAAATTTAGGTTTAAATCTTTTGTTCACTTTATTATATGTTTATTTTCTTAATACATCAACCCATCTCTGACAAACTCAGGATGATATAAATTTTATAATACTTCTGGTGCTAATGATATAATTTTCATATATCCTTTATCTCTAAGTTCTCGAGCTACCGGCCCAAAAATACGAGTGCCTCTTGGTTCATCTGAATTATTTAATAGAACAACAGCATTATCATCAAATCGAATATAAGAACCGTCTTTTCGACGTAATTTATTTTTAGTACGTACTATAACCGCTTTAGAAACCGTTCCTTTTTTGATACCACCAGCAGCTATTGCGTTTTTAACTGTAACTACAATTTTGTCACCTATTTTAGCGTAATCTTGTCCACTATTTCCAAGCACACGAATAACTAACACTTCTTTTGCTCCACTGTTATCTGCTACACTTAATCTACTTTCTTGCTGAACCATTTGTTATAAAATTTTATTGAGTAACTATAATGAATTATTATTTAGCCTTTTCTACAACCTCCACTAATCTCCAACGCTTTGTTTTACTAAGCGGACGACTTTCCATAATTTTCACAACATCTCCAATGTTACACTCTTGTTTTTCGTCATGTGCATGAAGCTTAGTTGTTTTTTTAACAAACTTTCCATAGATGGGGTGCTTTACTTTACGCTCAATAGCAACAGTAATAGTTTTTTGCATTTTATTGCTAGAAACAATCCCAACTCTAGTTTTACGTACGTTTCTCTCAGTCATTGCCTATATATTTTTACTTATTCTAATTTTAGTTTATTTATTTAGTAGCAACTCGCTTTTAACTTTCAAATTATACTCTGTTTTGAGTCTTGCTATATCCCTACGCAAATTACGTACATTAACAGGGCTTTCTAAAGGAGAAATAGCATGTGCAAATTCAAGTTTTTTTAACCGCAACTTATCTTCCTCTATTCGGTTCTTAAGGTCTTCTTTGCTCATCTCTTTCAGGCTTTTTAAAAATTCTATTGTCTTCGACATATCATTTAAATATTTTATGCATTAACAGTATAATCTCTACGAATTACAAATTTTGTTTTGATAGGTAATTTTTGTGCAGCTAACTTCATAGCCTCTAAAGCTGTTTGCATAGAAACCCCATCAGCTTCAAATAGTATGCGACCCGGTTTGATAACAACAGCCCAATGATCTGGCGCACCTTTACCTTTACCCATACGTACTTCCAATGGCTTTTTAGTAATAGGCTTATCTGGAAATATTCTAATCCAAACGTTTCCTTCTCGTTTCATGTGACGTGTCATAGCCTGACGAGCCGCTTCAATTTGACGATCTGAAATCCACTTTGGCTCCAGCGCTTTTAGTCCAAAAGAACCAAATGCAAGCATCGCACCTCTTTTCGCATCACCTTTAATGCGACCCTTTTGCATTTTTCTATGTTTCGTACGCTTCGGTTGTAACATAATAGTACTTAAAATTTAGAATTATAGTTTTTATCTTTTTCTTCCACCCTTGCCGCCAGTATCATTCATTTTTCTATTATCTAGCCTACGGCTCCCTTGATCCCTTCTTTCAATATTTTCCGATTTGCCTCCACTAGCCAAAAAATTTGGATTTAAATCTCTCTTACTCAATACTTCTCCCTTACAAATCCATACTTTAATACCTATTTTTCCATACACAGTAAGGGCAAAAAGAGAAGCATAGTCAATATCCATACGAAGCGTATGTAAGGGAACTCGACCTTGCTTAATTTCCTCAGAACGAGCGATTTCTGCTCCGCCTAATCGGCCGCTAACTTTTATTTTTATTCCTTCAGCGCCCATTCGTAAAGCAGAGGCTATAGCCATTTTTATAGCTCGTTTAAAATTAATTCGATTTTCCAACTGCTTTGCAATAGTATCAGCAACGATAGTCGCATCAATCTCTGGTCTACGTATTTCTAATATATTGATCTGAACATCCTCTTTACCTGTTAATTTTTTCAATTCTTCTTTGATACGGTCTACCTCGTTACCACCTTTTCCAATGATAATACCAGGTTTAGAAGTATGAATGGTTACAATTAGTTTTCCTAACGTACGCTCAATAACAATTTTTGCAATTCCACCTTTGTTAATACGAGCATTTAAGTAGGCCCGTATTTTGTGATCTTCAATAAGCTTTGTAGCAAAATCTTTTTTGTTTCCATACCAATTAGACTCCCATCCACGGATGATGCCTAATCTACTACCAACAGGATTCGTTTTTTGACCCATGTTATTTTTTTAATTATTCGATTTTATTTTTTTAGATACAGTTTCTTTAACTGAAGATGCTATCACCTCCTTCATATCCACTACAACGGTTACATGATTGCTACGTTTGCGCACTCTATATCCACGGCCCTGAGGCGCTGGGCGCATACGCTTTAAAACCCTTCCTCCATCTACAAAAATTGTTTTAATAATCAACCCATTTTCATCTTTTCCCTCATTTTTTGATTTCCAGTTATACACTGCAGATTTTACTAATTTAGCTAGAGGTACAGCGGGGTGCTTTGGACTATGTTCTAAAACCGCCAAAGCCTTTTCCACTTTCATTCCTCGAATCAAATCAGCCAATAAACGCATCTTGCGGGGTGAAGTGGGGTAATTATTGAGTTTAGCTATAGCTTCCATGTTTAGTATACAAATGTTAAAATGTGCAAATTAAATTTTATTAATCAACACATTCGTTGAATGATAATTATCTTTTTATTCTTTATTTGAATGATCTTAATCAGAGCCTTTTTTACTTGAATGCCCTTTGAATACACGAGTAGGTGAAAATTCACCTAGCTTATGGCCTACCATGAATTCTGTTACATATACAGGAATAAATTTATTTCCATTATGTACTGCAAAAGTATGACCCACAAAATCAGGCGTAATGGTAGATCGCCTACTCCATGTTTTAATTACCGATTTTTTTATTTTGCCCTCATTCATAGAAAGTACTTTAACTTCTACGTTTGCATCTACATAAGGACCTTTTTTTATTGAACGACCCATAGTTTAATGTGAAAATGTGAAAACAAGAAAATGATTTATTTGTAACTTTTTTTTATGTTTTAATTATATGAATAATTGAATACCTCTATGCTTGTTCTACTGCGTCAATTTTTTACCGCCTTTTCGTTGAATAATCAATTTGCTACTTCCTTTTGTACGCTTTCTCGTTTTTAACCCTTTAGCATATTTGCCTGTTCTTGATCTTGGATGACCTCCAGAAGCTTTACCTTCACCTCCACCCATTGGATGATCAACCGGATTCATGGCTACTCCACGATTTCGTGGACGAATACCTCTCCAACGATTGCGTCCCGCCTTACCCATACTTTGCAAATTATGGTCACTATTGGAAACTACACCAACTGTGGCAAAACAGTTTATCAAAATTTTTCGAATCTCGCCTGAAGGCATTTTCAATACTGCATACTTCTCTTCTTTGTTTGTTAGTTGAGCAGATAAACCAGCGCTTCTAACAAGTTTACCACCTTGCCCAGGCTGCATTTCAATATTATGCACCATCGTACCCAAAGGCATATTTTTCAACATCAATGCATTACCAATTTCTGGAACAGCACTATCTGCACTTATTACCTTAGACCCAACTTGCAAGCCTTGTGGCGCAATAATATATCTTTTCTCGCCATCAACGTAATGTAATAGTGCTATAAAAGCAGTACGATTAGGATCATACTCTATAGTAGCTACTGTAGCTGGAATATCTTTTTTGTCGCGCTTAAAATCTATAACACGATACATTTTTTTATGCCCCCCACCTATGTATCTCATACTGCGGCGACCTTGGGCATTTCTACCACCTGTGCTTTTAACAGATTCAACTAATGTTTTTTCTGGAACATTGGTTGTAATCTCTACATAAGCATTCCCAATTCTCCAACGAGTTCCTGCTGTGATGGGTTTATATTTTTTAAGTGCCATTTTTAGTGATTAATCAGTTATTCAGTCAATATTTTTTACATTATATGCTAGCATATAAATCAATTATTTCTCCTTCTGCAACAGTTATCAATGCTTTTTTATAGGCTGATTTTTGGCCTTTTGTAAGACCCGTTTTAGTCTGCCGCATTTTTCTTTTTCCGGGCACCACCATTGTATTTACATCTACCACAGTTACACCATAAAACACTTCAATTGCTTTTTTAATTTCTAATTTATTAGCCTTACGATCTACTTTAAAGGCATAAGAACGCAATTTTTCAGTTTGCTGATTTGCCTTTTCTGTAAGAATAGGTTTAATAAGTATTTCAGATGATTTCATTCTATTTCAATTTTGAAAAATTCAATTATTAAGCTTCAGCTACTACAAGCTCCTCAGCTTCCACAAAAACTTTCGCGGCACTTTCTGTTAGTAATAAAACGTTTGCATTCATGATATTATATGTGTTCATATCACTCAATAATACATTCTCCACATAAGGCATATTACGAACACTCAAACACAAATTACTATCATACGAAGCCCCTACAAAAAGGACTTTCTTATTGTCTATTTTCAAAGTGTTTAGAACACTGGCAAATTGTTTGGTTTTAGGCTTATCAAAAACAATATCCTCTATTATCACCAAAGCTTTTTCCTTTGCTTTATGACTTAAGGCACTTGTTTTAGCTAGGTCTTTTACTTTCTTGTTAAGTTTAAAATTATAGTCACGAGGCTTAGGCCCAAAAACCGTACCACCGCCTTTATATAAGGGATTACGAATATTTCCCTTACGAGAACCTCCCGTGCCTTTTTGCTTGTGTAACTTTCTGCTTGCCCCTTGTACTTCAGCCCTAGTTTTAACCTTATTGGTTCCTTGACGTTGAGACGCCAAGTACTGTTTTATTGAAAGATAAATAGCATGGTCGTTGGGTTCTATACCAAAGATTTCCTCTGGCAATTCAACCACTCTACCTGTCTTCTTCCCTTTTATGTCTAAAATATCTATTTGCATATTATTGCTGTATTAATACGACAGAACCATTATGACCAGGAACGGAGCCACTGATCAATATATAATTCTTTTCTGGAAATATTTTTACGATTTCTAAACTTTTTATTTTTACTCGATCTCCTCCCATACGTCCGGCCATACGCATTCCTTTAAATACACGAGAAGGATACGAAGATCCGCCAACAGATCCAGGAGCACGTTGACGATCATGTTGACCATGCGTAGCCTCACCTACACCCCTAAATCCATGACGCTTTACCACACCCTGAAATCCTTTACCCTTGGAGGTACCAACTACGCTAACTTTATCTCCTTCAGCAAAAATGTCACAAGTAATTGAATCTCCCAATTGCTGCTGTTTGTAGAAATTACGAAATTCTTTGATGTGTTTTTTAGAAGGCGTATTAGCCTTTGCAAAATGGGTTATTGCGGATTTGTTTGAATGTTTTTCTTTTTTGTCACCAAACGCTATTTGGATAGCATCGTATCCATCTGAGTCCTGAGTTTTAACTTGTGTAACAACACAAGGACCTGCCTCAATAATAGTGCAAGCTGTCTGCTTTCCACCGGAATCAAAAATGCTGGTCATTCCAATTTTTTTTCCAATAATTCCTTTCATCATTAAAAATTTGTGCCCAGCAAGATTGTAAAGGACATCTAACAACTTATTATTGAAAGATTCAATCCCAGTTTGCCATTGACCTTTTCTCTTTAGTTGCCATCATTAAGATAATAACAAGAAGTACCAATGGTAAACAAACCCTGAGAGGCTTGTTCATATTTAACCTTTTTTAGGAGGTTATATATTCTTTTTTTCAGCGCTCTTTTCTCTTCTGTTTTTGAATCAGAAGATTGAGAGTTGAATATTTTATGCCTTTATTTCTACTTCCACCCCTGATGGCAAATCTAATTTAGATAAAGCATCTACCGTTTTGGAAGAAGAAGTATAAATATCTAATAATCGTTTGTGCGTTGCCAATTGAAATTGTTCACGACTTTTTTTATCTACATGCGGCGAACGCAACACAGTAAAAATTTTTTTGTGCGTAGGCAAGGGGATAGGACCCGTAACTACGGCACCAGTGCTACGTACTGTTTTTACGATCTTTTCAGCAGATTTATCTACCAAATTATGATCGTATGATTGTAATTTTATTCTAATTCTTTGAGACATAATATCAATTGCAATAATTTCAATTGGAGTGCAAAGGTAAGGGCTTATTTTGAATTAACACATTTTTTAAAGTATTTTTTTTAAAGTAACACCTCCAATAGAATCTCTTTGGTGAATCATTTTTTATTTTTTTAGCTATTATAGGGACTTTCAAGCTACTTTTAACACCTTATTTGATATAAATATTTTTTTTATTTTGATTGTATAATATGAAAATGAACTACTTTCTTAGGCTCGCTATTTTTTGGCTTTTGTTTTTTATCCTATTTAGAATACTGTTTATCAGTTTTAATTTGAATCTATTTCCAAAAATAGATATTTCTTCCTCTCTATTTGCGTTTGTTGCTGGCTTAAGGCTCGATTTATCTACTATTTCTTATTTTATTGCACCAGCTTTTATCTTATGGTCTTTTTATCAATTTTTTTCGTTACCCATTTTCTATATAATTCATCTTATTTATAACGCTACCCTTATTTTTACAGTAACGCTATTAAGCATTGCAAATTTGCGCTTATATAAAGAATGGGGTACTCTTGTTGGACATCGAGCGATAATTTATTTACAATACCCTAAACAAGTATTCGCTTCTGAAAGCACATTCAATCTCCTTATTTTATTTTTGTCCATTTTTATTGTAAGCATTTTACTTTTTCTTGTCTTTAAATGTACCACAAAGAATTTTGTATATGTTTATAAAAATGTAGTCAAAAGAGTAGCATTTGTTATTATTACTCCAATAGTGTTATTTGTTTTAATTAGGGGTGGTTTTCAACATACGCCCATTAACGAAAGCTCAACCTATTACTCTGTTCACACCGCTAACAATCATCTTGCAACAAATCATGTTTGGTATTTTATACATAGTTTACTTGATGCAGGTGATACCAAAAATGCCTACGTTTTTATGCGTAATGAAGAAGCAGAAACAACTGTTGCTCAATTAATGAGCCATCAAAAAGACACATCTGTAATTCAACTAAAATCCAAAAAGCCTAATGTTGTTTTTATTATTTTAGAGAGTTGGACAGCGGATGCAATTGAATCTTTAGGAGGCTTAAAAAATGTTACTCCTTATTTCAATGAATTACAGAAGGATGGTATTTTATTTACGAATTGTTATGCCAGCGGGTATCGTACAGATCAAGGATTGATATCTATTTTAAGCGGATTCCCTGCCCAGCCAGACCGTTCCATTATTACTACACCTGGGAAATCAGAAAAGCTTCCTTGTATTGCAACTGAACTTAGTGAAAAAGGATATCCTCTTTCTTTTTATTATGGTGGTGAAAGCGAGTATGCGAATATGAAAACATTTCTTTTGAGTAAACGATTTGAAAAAATAATTGATAAAAAAGATTTTACAAATAATGAACAAACTACCGATTGGGGTATATTGGATGAATATGTTTTTGACAAAGCAATAAATGTATTGAAGGATGAAAAAGAGCCCTTTTTTTCTACTATTCTAACACTTAGTTCACATGAGCCTTTTGATATTCCTTTTCAAACACCATTTAAGGGATCTTCTATTGAAGAAAAATGCAAGTCTGCTATATGGTATACGGATAAATGTTTAAGACATTTTTTTGATAAAGCGAAGCAATCACATTGGTATTCCAACACTCTTTTTGTACTGGTTGCCGATCATGGACACCGATTGCCCCTTAATAGAAATATGAACGAACCGGAGGCTAAAAAAATTCCTTTATTAATTTTGGGGGATATTTTACCAACAGCGTATAAAGGAAAACACATTAGCAATATTGTGTCTCAGCATGATATCCCCGCAATAATTTTATCGATGTTGAATATTCCTTCTCAAAAATTCATATTCAGCAAAAATGCCCTTCAGCCTTTGTATAAAGGATTTGCATACTACTCAAACGAAAATGTTTTAGGTTGGATTACAAATAGCGATACACTTATTTATTCTTTTACAGATACAAAAATGCTTAAAGGAAAATCAACAAGTCCTGAAATCAAGCAAGCAAAAGCATATCTTCAGATTTTATACAAAGCCTATTTGGATTACTAAAATTATTGAGAAATAGAAAAAGATCTGACATTACAATATATTTGTTACACACACAAAGAAATGATGAAACCAACTTTATCAGACACTTCTTGCCAACATTGCAATGCTCGTATGCATTCCATTTTCAAAGATTTTAAAGGAGACCAATTAGGTGTATTAAACGACAGCAAGACTTGTGCTCACTATAAAAAAGGTCAATATATTTTTACAGAGAATGGTTTCCCATTAGGCATTTTCTGTATTAATCATGGTAAAGTAAAACTTGCTACAAATGGACTAGACGGGAAAGAGCAAATTTTGCGCCTGTGTAAAGATGGAGATATTTTAGGCTATAGGGCATTAATGTCGCATGATCGCTATCAATCTTCTGCTATTGCATTAGAAGATTGTTCGATTTGTTTCATTACAAAAAATACATTCTTTAGCCTCATTAATAATAACCAGTCGCTAGGATTTGAGATTATAAAACTACTATCACATGATTTAAAACAAGCTCAACAAAGCATTGTAGCTCTATCTCAAAAAAATGTACGAGAACGGATGGCTGAAGCGTTGCTATTTATAAAAGCCACGTATGGATTACAAGAAGATGGCCAAACACTTAATGTAGTGTTATCAAGGGAAGAAATTGCGGATTTTGTAGGAACTTCTACTGAATCTGCTATACGCTTACTATCCGAATTTAATCAAGATAAAATTATTCAACTGGAGGGAAAGAGAATTAAATTACTAGACCTCGGCAAATTGATTAAAACAGCCAATTTACAAGATTAATATTTTATGATAAATATCATATTTTAACCTAATAATATTCATTTTATATTTTTTGAGACAACAATAGCTTCGTCCTCAATAAGCTGTTGTTATGTGTACTACTACAAAAAAATATGCACCTATTATTGATACTCTGGAGCAAGATGTTTATCCTTTTATAATTGGGTTAATGAATGTTGCCATCCATCCTGATAAGCCTATTGATTTAGATCGTAATAGTATATTGTCTAATATACAATCCATCATACTTGTTCAATTAAAAGATGAAGTAGAATCTCTTTTTCTGTACGAAAAACGACTTGTATTTCCTTCCATACGCAACACATACACTGCAAATAATGTTACGGATGAATTTATTCCTGATATTGTTGCTATTAAAAAATTGATTACACATAAAGAAGAAAAAATTCGCCAACAGGTTTCTGCTCTAGATGCCTCTATAGTTAAATTAATAACCAATAATGAAAAGGCTTTAATAGATAGCGATACTGAGCGAGCTCTTATAAAATTGAGTAATTATTTTGAAAAAGATTTTTTCCCTGCTAGAGCAGTATGGGGAAGTTTACTAGACGATTTACAAAATAGCCATAAAGATCAAAAATCATCTCCATGTAAAAATAGAGTTGGTGGTATGTGCTGTTGTAAAAAAGATAAATAAACTCATTCACTGAAATAAACTAATACATAAACACATGCAAAATACATCTAACAAAAAGGATACATTTTCTCCTAAAGGAAGCATTGCCTTTTTTATACTATTGTTAATACTGTGTGCTGCTATATGGTTTGGCGTATATTATTCTCAACTGAATAAAGCATAAATACCATTTAAATTAAACTTAATTGTAATCACCCACTCATCATAATCAATTATGGATAAACATGAATTAAGAATATTACTACTTACTGGCATATTATTGGGAACATTTTTGTTTGCCGTATTATATGCTGCCAACAAAAAGAACATTGATGTTCCTGCATGTATACCATACAGCGGAGCTTTTAAAGAGCCTCATATTAGACCATTAGATAAAAATACATATGAGGTTTTTTGTGTAGCAAAAATGTGGGCATTTGAACCATCAGAAATAACTATACCGGCTGGGAGTGAAGTTGATTTTTATCTAACATCAACTGATGTGGTACATGGATTTCATATTGCTAAAAAGGATGTGAACATGATGGCCGTATACGGCGGCATTAACAAAACAACAGTAAAATTTAACGAGCCAGGTGTATATAAAATTATATGCCACGAATATTGTGGAGCAGGGCATCAAAACATGATGGCAGAAGTAATTGTAAATCGTAAACCCATAAATACTAATCAATAATTTTTTATTCGCTATGCAAATAAGTAAATCATTTAAACGCACCATTATAATTGAACTAATAGTTCCTGTTATATTGCTTGTACTTGGCATTTATCATGGATTAATGCAAGTAATATACAGAGCAGGGTTGTTGCACAAATCATCAACAGCTCATTTAGATTACTATCAAGGATTAACATTGCATGGTGTAATTAATGCCATAGTACTTACTACATTTTTTGGTGTAGCCTTTGGACATGCTACGATGGCATTCTATTTAAAAAGAGAACCTAATAAAAGTACCGTAGCCATCTCCATGTGGTTAATGATTATAGGAACAATACTTGCTGCAATAGCCATGCTATCTGGCAATGCATCTGTATTGTACACTTTTTATCCACCATTAAAAGCGCATCCATTTTTTTATTTAGGTGCAGCTTTATTAGTAGTAGGTAGCTGGGTAGCATTTTGGGGATGGATAAAAATGTATAGAACATGGCGCAAAGAAAATGCAGAAGCAAAAATTCCACTTGCCGTGTTAGGCACCATAATCAACTTTACCATTTGGTCAATATGTACTTTGGCTGTAGCCTACGAAATTTTAGTACTGCTACTTCCATGGTCTTTGGGTTGGACCAAAACAGTAAATGTAACATTGGCTAGAACACTGTTTTGGTTTTTTGGCCATGCCTTGGTATACTTCTGGTTGTTACCAGCATATATTATGTACTATACAATTCTACCAAAGGTAGCTGGCGGAAAATTATTTTCAGAAAATGCAGGTCGTTTAGCTTTTTTCTTATTCCTTATACTTTCTGTGCCTGTAGGCGTTCACCATCAATTTAGTGAACCCGGCATTTCGCCTTCTACAAAATTATTTCATTCCATATTAACGTTTGGCGTTGCTATTCCAAGCTTTATTACTGCATTTACCATTAGTGCATCCTTAGAGTATGCAGGCCGTAAACGTAATGCCAAAGGTCTTTTTGGTTGGATGAAAAAATTACCCTATTGGGATAAAAAGAATTTTTTATTTGGCTATTTAATCTGTGGATTGATACTATTCATTTTTGGTGGATTTACAGGAATTGTAAATTCATCCTATGCTCTAAATAATGTAGTACATAATACTTCATGGATGCCAGGCCATTTTCATATGACAGTTGCAGGGCCCGTATTTTTAGCCATTTTAGGTATGAGTTTATATTTAATAACTAAACTCGGTGGTAAGAAAATGCGCTTTCAATCATACGCCGTAATGGTTCCATATTTATGGATGATAGGTATCTTACTATTTTCCACTGGGTTAATGTGGGGTGGGTTAATGGGAGAACCTAGAAGAACGAATTTAGGCATGTCTTATTTAAATCCAGATAGTCCTTTATTTAGGCCCGACTGGGTTCCATCTACATTATTGGCTTTATTAGGTGGAATTATTATGACAGCGGCGGCATTGCTATATTTCATATCATTCTTTGCTACATTATTTGCAAAAAAAACGACCAATGAAATGTTAGAGCTTCCTGTAGCAGAACCTTTACACCAAGAATCGCATGTGTCTATCTTACACAAATTTACACCTTGGCTACTGGTTATGGTTATTGTTATAATACTTGCATATATACCTGCATTGTTAGATATAAAAAAATATGTAGGCCCTTCTGCCCCACCTTATTTACCTACCAACCCATTGCCTGTAAAGAAATAGCGCCATATCAATATGAAGTCTACAAAAAAAAATATACTGTTTTTTGGATTGCTTATTGCCACACCATTGGTTGCTTTTAGTATATACCATTGGTATGAAAAAAACAAGCAACAACTTCCAATATATGGCGGAATGGAAAAAGATGAGTTGGGAAAAGAAAAACAACATACTGTTTCGTCCTTTTATTTTACCAATCAGCAAAATAAAAAAATCAGTACCGATTATATAAAAAATAAAATTTGGGTAGCCGATTATTTTTTTACGCATTGCGCAAGTATCTGCCCTAAAATGACTAGTAATTTAGCCCTTGTACAGCAGGCATTTATAAAAGATGATGAAGTAAAAATTCTATCCTTTACGGTTGATCCAGAAAGAGATTCTGCACAACGCTTACAAGAATACGCAACATTGTACCATGTTAATAACCTACAATGGCAATTGCTTACCGGCGATAAAAAAGATTTATACCGTTTTGCTCGTAATGATTTACAAATTGTAGCTACATCAGGCGATGGTGGACCAGACGATTTTATACATAGCGAGAAACTCGTATTAATCGATAAAGAATGCCATATAAGAGGATATTACGATGGTACAGAAAAAACGCAGGTGGAACAATTGATAAACGATATTCAACGACTAAAACAAGAATAAATTTTACGCATATGCACATATACCTAACACGAACTATTTTACTTTCTATTTTAATAACAGCAACACGAACGAGTAATGCACAAAACGTTGATTTGGGAAAAGAAATTTTCAAAACTCGATGCGCCTCTTGCCATAGTATAGCAAAAGATTTAGTAGGTCCTGCTTTAAAAGATGTAGATAAAAGAAGAAGTGTAGAGTGGATTATTTCATTTGTACATGCGCCACAAACTAAAATTAAAAGTGGAGATACGATTGCAGTTGCATTGTTTAATAAATACAACCAAGCTATAATGCCCGACCATAGCGATTTAAAAGATGAAGAAATAAAAAATATTATTGAATATATAAAAGTAGAAAGTAAAAATTTACCCGCTACTGCAAGCAATACAAAACGTCCGATAGAACAATACCCCCACTATATGCCTATTCAATGGAATCATTATTGGTTTTGGAGTACATTCGGAATATTGCTTGTTGTTATGATTTGGGGATTGTATGTAAGAGTAAAAATCGCTAACTGGAAGAATAACAATCAACTATAACTATTGTATAGAATCTCTTTCATAATTTTTATTGCGCCTGAGAGCAAGGCGAATATTGCAAACTATATTAAACCAATTTAATTTGATTACATAAGCAATCTAAAGTATCTACACTAAATTGTTAACCATATTTTCAGTTTAATATAATCCAAATTGCTAGTTAAAAAGCCAATAGCTAGTATGTTATACAAAAGTGATTTATAAATTATACCATTTAGTTATTCTGCAATGTATATGTCTATGCTGAATTTAAAGTTTTATTTTGGTCTAAAATAAATACTACAAAACTTCCACCTGATTCTTCAATAAATCCTCTAATTCATCTCTTTTACGAATTAAATGTATTTTTCCATCTTTTACGAATACCTCAGCTGGTTTTAAACGACTATTAAAATTGCTTGACATTTCAAAACCATACGCACCAGCATTGTAAAAAACTAAATAATCACCTTCTCTTACTTCATTAATTTTTCTATCCCAGGCAAACGTATCGGTTTCACAAATATTTCCTACCACCGTATAAATACGCTCTGCTCCATTTGAGTTAGAAATATTTTCTATTCTATGGTACGCATCATAAAACATAGGCCGTATTAAATGATTAAATCCAGAGTTAATACCTACAAAAACCGTTGCTGTAGTATGTTTAATAATGTTGGCCTTGGTAATAAAATATCCCGCTTCGCTTACTAAATATTTTCCAGGTTCAAACCAAACTTCTAATGAACGATGGTATTCCTTCTCAAAAGCGGCGAACGCCTCTCCTATTTTTTTGCCTAACAATTGTACATCTGTTTCTACATCACCATGTTGGTAAGGCACCTTGAATCCGCTACCCAAATCCATAAATTCTAAATCTTTAAAATGACGAGCCATATCAAATAAAACTTCTACACCTTCTAAAAAAACTTCTATATCCTTTATCTCACTTCCGGTATGCATGTGTAAACCTTTTACATGCAAGCCTGTTGTTTTTACAATGCGTTCTATATGGCGCATTTGATGAATGGAAATTCCAAATTTACTATCCACATGCCCCGTAGATATTTTGTAGTTACCTCCTGCCATAATATGTGGATTCAATCGAGTACAAACCGGATACGTATTTCCATATTTATTTCCAAATTGTTCTAAAATAGAAATATTATCAATATTGATATTGACATTTAAATTCTTAGCCGTTTCAATTTCTTCAAAATCTACACAATTGGGAGTATATAAGATATTTGTTGAATCAAAACCAGCTTTCAATCCTAATTGTACTTCATTAATGCTTACGCAATCCAAGCCAGTACCTAATTGATTAATATATTTTAATATATTGATGTTGCTTAAAGCTTTACAGGCATAAAAAAACTTAGCTTTTGTATGTGCAAAAGCATTTTGCAATTTTTGATATTGCTCCGCAATTTTTTCTGCATGATACACATATACAGGTGTTCCAAATTGCTGTGCAATAGCTTGTAATTGTTGGGTAGTTAGTTTTGTAGACATAAGGCGGTAAAATTAAAGAATAAACATTCTGTAATTTTTAAAAAAATGAAAGCTTAGAATTCCGTACATTTGCGCATTCCTTTTATTAACATTTACCCAAATTTATTATGGCAGATATTTTTGAAAAATTAGTAAAAAATTACGGCCCTATTGGTCAACATAGAGAACGCTCTCATGGTTATTATGTATTTCCAAAATTAGAAGGTGAAATTGGGAATCGCATGTTATTTAGAGGAAAAGAGCATATTGTATGGAGTTTGAATAATTATTTAGGATTGGCAAATCATCCCGAAATTAGAGAAATAGATACAGAAGCGACAAAGCAATACGGACTTGCTTATCCTATGGGCGCTCGTATGATGAGCGGCAATACTAATTATCATGAACAATTGGAAAAACAATTAGCTGCTTTCGAACAAAAAGAAGATGCTATTTTATTAAACTATGGATACCAAGGCATCATGAGCGCTATTGAAGCTATTTGTGGAAGACACGATGTTGTTGTATACGATGCAGAATGCCATGGTTGTATTATAGATGGCATACGATTGCACATAGGACATCGTTTTGTATTTAAACATAATAATATAGAAGATTGTAAGATACAACTAGAACGAGCCCATGCAATTATTGAAAAACAAAAACAAGGTGGAATATTGGTTATTACTGAAGGCGTTTTTGGTATGGCCGGAGATCAAGGCAAGATAAAGGAAATAGCTGCTTTAAAAAAACAATATCCGTTTAGATTATTAGTAGATGATGCACATGGTTTTGGGACGTTAGGTAAAACAGGGGCAGGTGTTGGTGAAGAGCAAAGTGTACAACAAGATATTGATTTATATTTTTCAACTTTTGCTAAATCTATGGCTTCTATTGGGGCATTTATAGCTGGCGATCGTGTAATTATAGATTATTTGCGCTACAACACTCGTTCTCAAATGTTAGCTAAAAGCTTACCTATGGCTCTTGTAATAGGCAATCTTAAACGATTAGAATTATTACGTACACAACCTCAATTAAAAGAAAAACTTTGGTATAATGTTAAAAAACTTCAAACCGGATTAAAAGAAAAAGGATTTGACATTGGAAATACCAATTCTCCGGTTACCCCTATTTATATGAAAGGTGGCGTAGAAGAAGCTACTGCTATGGTAATGGATTTAAGAGAAAATTATAAAATTTTCTGTTCAATTGTAGTATATCCTGTTATTCCAAAAGGGCAAATTATTTATAGACTAATTCCTACAGCTGCACATACAGATGAAGATATTGAACGCACCCTAAAAGCTTTTGAAGCCACTAAAACTAAGTTAAATAAAGGTGAATATAAAGTGGCTGCCATACCCAATATGGCAGAAGCTTAACGTATTGAAATGGAAGTAATTTTATCGCATAAACTTGTATAAAATGCATCCCATATTCTCAATAATACACTAGCTTAATTAACAGTTGATCTTCAATATTACATTAAAAAGACGGACTTATTTTGTTTCCCTTTTTCTTTATTTCTTGCTGATCATGCTCCTTGGCTGACTTAATTATTAATCTAAATAATTTTGATTTTACGCTTGTAGAACATTTGAAGGATCTGTTGGTACGCTTTTTTAGTTGTTCCCATTTCATACTGAAAGATCTGTAATTTTATGCGCTCTTCTATAATACAGCATTTATCAACAACTTATTATTAGTATCTTCGTGAGACTTATGCAATAGGTTTATTATTTCAAAATATAATTTTTTTCTATAAATAAAACAAACGATTATGACACTAGCACAAACTTTATTAGCCGAAGTAAAACATGAAGCGGCTAACACAAGAAAATTACTTGCATTGGTACCATTTGATAAAGCAGACTTTAAACCGCATGAAAAATCAATGACCTTAAAAAGACTGGTTACACACGTAACTGAAATTACAGGTTGGTGGAAAGAGTGCTTATTATTAGATGAATTGGATTTTGCAAAAGATAGCAGCAAGCCTAAAGAGTACCACTCCACAGAAGATATATTAGCGCATCACGATGAACTAGTAGCAAATGCGGAGAAAATATTATCAGAAGTATCTGATAATGAGTTTGCTAAACCATGGACAATGAGAAGTGGAGAACAAGTTTATTTTACCATGCCTAAAGGTCAAGTAGTGAGAACTTGGTGTTTAAATCATTTGTTTCATCATCGTGGACAATTAGTGGTTTATTTACGCTTGCTCAATATTCCTTTACCTGGCATGTATGGCCCAACTGCGGATGATCAGAGTATGTAGATTGACTACTCTAAGAAACTTTTGAGATAAGTTTTTCAGCTTAATTATTCTAAAAACAGGCAATAAAGACAACGCTCATAGCGAATGTTATATCAGGTTTATGTATGCACTCTAAAATGAGTGTTGCTGAGAGGGTAAGGTTTTTACATCATCATGTTTTTCTATCGGTTTATTCCCATAAACGATAGATCGGGTTGTATTTGCGATTAATTCTAAAAAACAAATATGTACCAATCAAAAAATACTTGGGAACATTCATTGTAACGCTAGTGAAATTGTGCAACCCTGAAAAATGATTTACAAACGAAACTACATAATTCCCCACTATAATTCCAGAGGTTGCATAAACGAAAAACATGTTTGTGTTTTTCATTGTAGTTTTGCCTTCCAAATACAATTTATTTTATGCCCACCACAACTTTAAGCATACCAACTAATACATTAAAAAAATTAGGTCTAGATCTCTTTGGTAAAATTCATTACCAAACATCCTCAGAAACGTTAACTAAAGACGTACTTCGCTTAAATCAAGGTGTATTAAATAATACAGGCGCCTTGGTCATTTCTACCGGAAAATTTACAGGACGCTCCCCAAAAGATAAATTTATCGTAAAAGATACTATAACAGCAAACACCATACATTGGAATGATTTTAATATCTCTATAGAATCAAAATATTTTGATGGATTGTATAAAAAAATGTTAGCTCATTTAAACATAAAAGATGAACTATGGGTGAGAGATTGTTATGCTTGTGCCAATCCTAAATACAGTATAAATGTTAGAGTAATTACTGAAAATCCTTGGATGAATCTATTTGCCTACAACATGTTTTTAAGACCAAAAGCAACGGAGCTGGATAATTTTGAGCCAGACTGGCATGTATTAGCAGCGCCTACTTTT
>Ga0116193_1001145_pt1 | contig 22796 bp, 20 predicted proteins | sample AD_UKC115_MetaG_FD_89892 | JGI IMG/M metagenome (GOLD analysis project Ga0116193, IMG submission 89892) | Active sludge microbial communities of municipal wastewater-treating anaerobic digesters from Hong Kong - AD_UKC115_MetaG | ecosystem: Engineered > Bioreactor > Anaerobic > Digestate... | reverse complement strand
TATGCCGATGGCATAAATCGGCATAATAGACCAATGCAACCGAAAAGAATATACCGAAATAAAAACGACTCCTACCAGAACAGCAAATAATACATTGATAAAACTGATGATAAATTTTTCTGTATCCAGTCGGACTTTCGATAAAATGGATAAAGTTTCACCACTTCTTTGATCTTCAAATTCCTGGTAGGGTAATGCCATAGAATGTTTCAGGCCATCAGTAAATATTTTTGCGCCAAATTTCTGCACCACTACATTGCTGAAATAATCCTGGAATGCTTTAGCAATACGGGAGACCATGGCTACACTTATGAGAATGCCTAAATAACCCATTACACCCCAGATAAATTGAGACTGCGTTCTGGTAGCTGTTTTAATAAATTGCTTTTGCTCATTGAAATAACCTTCTGCAAAAGGGTGTGTGGCATATTTATCAAATAATTTTCCAAAGAAATATGGATCCAGCATGGAAAAACTCTGGTTGATTGCTGCCAACAATAAAGCTAATACAACCAACCATTTAAATGGCTTTAGATAGGTCAATAATATTTTCATTCTATAAATATATTGTTTCGTTTTGGGAATAATCTATTTTTTCTCTTTGGAAAAATTTCCGAAAAAAAGGAATACACATCAAATCCCGCACCATAAGTTTTTAAGGATATGATACGACTTATTGGCAGAAAGTTTCATAACTCTTCAACATAGCTTCCGACCTCTTCCTTATATAATTGGCTTTGTTGAATGAATAATTTGGGAATACTGATAAACCCTCTGACTAATTCTTCTGTACAGGCCACAGGCAAAACCTGATCAGAAAAATAAATGATAGGCGTTTGCATTTTCACCAGTGTAGCAGCCGTTTTCTGGGTAATGGCATAAGCGCTTGCAAAATCATGGTAACCGGCTTTTTTCAGGTGATTTGAATAGGGTCTTGCAAAAAGATTATCAATAGTTTTATGGCTCCAGTTTAAATGGCCCAATCTTTTTTGAATATGGTAAACCTGCTTTTTGATGGTCGAAAAAAAATTGAGTGTGGTATTCTTTGAATAATCAAAATAAAGAACACCCCAGTCTGAAGGTAATTCCCGGATGATTTCATTGAAAAGTTGGAGGCCTTCCTTATGAGGTACAACATCATCTTCAAATATTAATACCCGTGAATAATGATTTTTTAAGACATCTTCATACACGCTTTTATGACTGATGGTGCATGCTAATAAACCTATTCTCATTTCCTTGCCATAGCGATGATTTTGTTTGGCCCGGACAGGATCATAAATTCCGGAACTGATTAATTCATCCCTCGAAAAATCTTTGTAATCCGTGGCTTCAAAAAAATGATAATTTAACCCGTTTAATTCTTTTTTTATTTTTTCATGCCTTTCAGAAGCGCGTTTCAACGTAATCACATATATGTGATCAAAAAAATCATTGAGGGGTTTATATAGCGCGGGATCTACAGGCATTATTTGCAAAATAATCAATTGTAATTAAGATAGGCGCTTCAGCTTCATTTATTTCATATTTTGAATTTTGAATTTACCTTTGCTGTATAATAAATATTATGGACAACGCAGGGATTCTGGAAATCATACATGCTCAAAAAGATAAGGCGTTACAAACAGCAGGAGAAAAAATTATAGAAGGGAAAAGATTATCTTTTGAAGACGGGATTTTACTCTTTGAAAAAGGGAGTCTTTCATTTGTTGGGGCATTAGCCAACTGGGCGAGGGAGAAGAAACATGGAGATATTACTTATTTTAATCGAAACTTTCATATCGAACCTACAAATGTTTGTGTTTTTTCTTGCAGTTTTTGTTCTTATTCCAGGCTATATGCACACCGGGAAGAAGGATGGGAATTATCTGCTGATCAAATGATGGATATCGTTAAAAGCTATGATGACAAACCGGTAACGGAAGTGCATATTGTAGGAGGAGTACATCCGAAATTAAACCTCGAATTTTTTGCAAGCCTCATGAAGAGGATTAAAACACATCGGCCTGAATTACACATCAAAGGATATACTGCCGTAGAACTGGATTATATGTTTCGTAAAGCAAAGGTTTCTACACAAGAGGGTATGAAAATCCTTCATGAAGCAGGGCTGGATTCACTTCCGGGAGGTGGCGCAGAAATTTTCCACCCGGAAATTAGAAAGAAAATTTGTGCGGATAAAGTGGATGCCGATGGCTGGTTACAAATTCATGAAACGGCTCATCAAATGGGTATGCATACGAATGCCACGATGCTTTATGGCCACATTGAAAACTATTTTCATCGCATAGATCATTTAGACAGGTTGCGCAAACTACAGGATAAAACATCAGGGTTTAATACATTTATACCCTTGAAGTTCCGCAATAAAAATAATGATCTAAGCCATGTGCCGGAATCTTCCACAGTAGAAGATATGCGCCTTTATGCTATTTCAAGGTTATATTTAGATAATTTTCCGCATTTGAAAGCGTATTGGCCCATGCTGGGAAGAGAAAAAGCTCAATTGAGTTTGTCTTTTGGTGTAAATGATATTGATGGTACCATTGACGATAGTACAAAAATTTATACCATGGCAGGAAGCGAAGAACAATCTCCAACCATGTCCACAGAACAACTCGTAATGTTGATTAAGCAAGTCAAAAGAGTACCCGTAGAAAGAGATACTTTATATCATGTAATAAAAAATTATGGTGTTAAAAATGATCCTGTTGAGGAGTGTGCCTTATGATGTAGAGAAGAATTACCTTAATTTTATCCATTACAAAATATAGGACTCTACAATATGGTTCTTTTTAAATTTTCAATATGAAAAAAAATATTTTCCACTATAGTTTATTGATCATTTTTCTTTTAGTTGGCCCTTATCTGAAAGCTGCTATGCAGGATACGATTATTATACAAGCAGATGCACGTATGGAAATGTTTTCCAATGAGGAAATTGCAGTAAACAAGCGTACCGCCAATATGACAAGCGGTGGATTATATAAGGGTTATCGTTTGCAGGTGATCAGTACCCGGAGCAGAGAAGAAGCTTTTAAATTGAAAGCATGGTTTTTGCAAAATGAACCCAGCCAGAAAGCGTACCTTCTTTTTCAATCTCCCTATTTCAAAGTGCGTGTTGGGAATTTTCTTACAAAAAGTGATGCGCTGGATTTTAAAAAAGAAATTGCCCGTATTTATTCTCAACCGGTATATGTGGTAGAGGATGCCGTAGAATATACACCACCTGATAACCTAATACCCTAAGCAATCAATTCAATTTTAACGGTATGAAAAATAAAATTGCAGCCCTTGCAAAAGAAAACCTGCAAACATTTATTGAGGTACGTCGCTATTTACATGAAAACCCGGAACTGAGTTTTTGTGAAAATGAAACCTCCCTTTTTATTCAAAATCAATTATCTCAATTGGGTATTCCCTTTTCTCTGATGGGCGGTACCGGCGTCATTGGTATCATCGAAGGAAAAAATCCGAAGAGCCGGTGTTTGGCTTTGCGGGCGGATATGGATGCTTTGCCTATTTCAGAAGAAAATGAAGTAACCTATAAATCAAAAATACCCGGCGTTATGCATGCCTGTGGCCATGATGTACATACTACCTGCCTGTTAGGAGCTGCCAAAATTTTGAACGAATTGAAAAATGAATGGGAAGGTACGGTGAAACTTATTTTTCAGCCCGGTGAAGAAAAGCATCCGGGCGGCGCCAGTCTATTAATTCAAGACGGCGTCTTAAAAAATCCTGCACCGCAAGGGATTATTGGCTTACATGTACATCCCGGCCTGGATACAGGGAAGCTAAGTTTTAGAAAAGGCACAGTAATGGCCAGTGCTGACGAAATCTATATTACCATCAATGGACCGGGCGGACATGCTGCCGCACCGAATATGACAACAGACATTGTTTTAGTATCGGCACAAATTATTGTTGCATTACAACAGATTGTAAGTAGAAATGCCAATCCATTTTCTCCTTCAGTCCTTTCCATCTGCGCCATACATGGAGGTACTGCTACCAATATTATTCCACGAGAAATAAAACTGATGGGCACATTCCGAGCTATGGATGAAGAATGGAGGGAAAAAGCACATTTGCTTATAAGAAAAATTATCATGGAAACGGCGCAATCCATGGGGGCAACAGCGGAAGTGGAAATTCTAAAAGGTTATCCAACCGTAAAGAATGAAGCTTCCCTAACGGAAATGGCTTGGAAACTTGCAGATGAATACAGGGGTGCTGAAAAAGTTTCTGAAACAGAAATGCGTATGGGAGCAGAAGATTTTGGTTTCTATTCTCAATTGATCCCGGGATGTTTTTTCCGCTTAGGAGTTCGGAATGAGTCAAAAGGAATCATACACAATGTCCATACGCCTCATTTTAATATTGATGAATCTGCTATTGAAATCGGCATGGGCATAATGGCATGGTTAGGCGCAAAGGTTAGATTATCATAAGAAACCATGCAGTAAATTTGCATCTTAAATTTTATAAATTTTTTTGACCGAAAAAAAATCTTTGATTAATATATCCTTTACTGCATAAGGGTTATAAATAACAATTACCTTCATAAAAAAAAGCGAAAATGATTGGTAGGTTTTTGAATCATTTGGGGAGATATTTATTGATGATAAAGGGCATGTTTACAAGGCCCGAAAATGGTAAATTATATTGGAAAGAATTTATGCATCAATGCAGTGAAATCGGGATTGGTTCATTGCCCATTGTAGTTATCATATCAATTTTTTTAGGAGCCGTTACCACCGTACAAACGGCTTATCAATTAGTCACTCCTTTAGTTCCCCGATCTACAATTTCCATGATTGTGCGGGATACCATCATGCTGGAACTTTCTCCAACCGTTGTATGTATTGTTTTAGCCGGTGTAATCGGAAGCAAAATCGCCAGTGAATTGGGTAATATGCGGATCAGTGAACAAATTGATGCTTTGGAAATAATGGGTATCAATACTAAAAGCTATTTAATAGCTCCGAAAATCCTGGGCGCCTTAATTGTAATCCCGGCATTAATTGTTTTATCCATGTTCCTGGCAATCCTGGGAGGACGTATCGCAGGCTCCATTACCGGAATCCTTGCGCCGGATGTTTTTGATATTGGTTTAAGGCAAAGTTTCCGCCCTTTCAATGTGACTTTTGCCTTGATGAAATCTTATACATTCGGCTTCCTGATTAGCAGTATATCTGCCTATTTTGGTTACTATGTTGAAGGAGGCGCATTGGAAATCGGCCGGGCCAGTACTACTTCTGTTGTGGTAAGTTGTATTATGATTTTAGTGGCAGATTATGTGCTTGCAGCCATTTTCCTGTAATTTTCGATAACCTGTCAGGGTTAAATGAAGATAAAATGAAATGGAAAAATCTCTTTTATAGTATTGTTTTTTTATTATTGGTTTTCATCAATGTCTTTATCCTCATTAATAGAAATAATGGTTTTAAATATTACCCTCTAAAAACCTATAGTGAAATTTATCAGGAGGATTCATCTTTTTTTATAAAGAATATCTTTTTCAATGATGATTCCGTACAATTTACTTTTTCAAAAAATCTGCCTTCTGAAATCTATATCTTGGATCAACAAAAAATACATTCCACATTCAATAGCATTACTTTCCCATTACATAAAAGGTATTATGAATATGCATTATTTCCTGTAAATGGCAAAGGTTCTGTATTGATTTTTCATATTGACCACGCAGCAAGTGCAACGCATATTTTTACGAATGAATTTTTGTACAGTAATATCCCTGGTCCGGATATTCTTACTTCGCCCATCACCTTATGGGAAAAGGGAATTCGCCACTATTCAGAAAATGATATCGCGCAGGGTAGAAAATTGCTACAGGAAAAAACGAGTATTTCCAATGCTGAGACAGATTCTTCAAAATTTATGCAAATAGCATCTTTGATGGCAGGCATACATTCATCTCCGAATGGCACCAGTTTACAAGTCATGAATACATTTTCACCTTATACACAAATTATACAATCGCTAAATGGGAATACACAATTGGATTGTGGTAACTTTTCGCTGATGCTTTCTTTTTTATGTGATATTGAAGGCCTTCCGAATAGAAGGGTCACTTATCGGGGACCGGATGGTAACTGGAGATATGGCGTTCATTATATGAATGAAATTTATTGGCGCGAAAAACAAACCTGGATCCTGGCAGATGCTTTGAATAATATTTATTGTCCTCATGACTCAGCCCGGTTTTATAATGCGGTTGATGTAAAAAAAATAAACCAGATTAATGGATGGGATGGAAAAAAAGTTTTTACTTTTCAAAACGATTCTATGAAGGTGATTAACTATAATGAAACAGCCTATTGGCATCAATATTATAATTCCTCTAATGCAAGTATTGCTTTTTTATATAATGGGGAAGAAGTGAAGAATAGCACCTTCCAGAATCTTTTTCAATTTTATACTTTTAGTCATCATGAGATTTGGTATAATGATAATAAGCAAAATAACTGGTTACGGATCCTCTTTAAATTGGGGACATTCTATGCACTCCTTTTTTTTATTGTGGGATGGGGCTATGTTCAAATAAAAAAACGGATTTTTTCAAAAAATTAAATTCATATGTAGTTCATTTAAAAGATTTGTAATATTGTCTTACTTCTAATAATTCATTTTTAAAAAGATTATTATGCCTATAAGAATGGTGGATGACACGAATGATCAGTATGATAATACCGATGAACCTACCCCGGGAGGTGGTGGTAGAGGTGGTGGTGGTGGAAATATTTTATTTCAATTAATTCCATTACTGATACGAAATCCCATAATGCTGGTTATTGCATTGGTTATAGGAGGTTTTGTGTATTTTAAAGGAGGCTGTACGGGAGGTGCATCTCAGTCTTCCAATGGCCTTACATTAGGCGGAATTTTAGACCCGAAAATGTTTGAAAAAGCGCCGGTCTATGAAGGCTTGGATGAATCAAAAAACAATTTACCCGAGGCAATATCTTTACTCAAATATGCTCCGCAACGAAAAAACCAGGGAGAACAGGGTAGTTGTGTGGCCTGGAGTAGTGCTTATGGAGCCAGGAGTATTTTGCAATCAATTTCTACAGGAAATAACCCCGACCAGGTTGCATTTAGCCCTGCATTTTTATACAACCAGATTGGTTTAGATGGATGCCAGGGAAGCTATATTATTAAGGCAATGGAAACGATGACACATGTAGGTTCTGTACCATTCCAGGAATTTCCTTACGATGAGCATGATTGTAGCAGGCAACCCGGAAGTAACCTGATGCAAGATGCAACTCAATACAAAATGCTTGGTTTTACAAGGCTTACAAATGGAGATAATATCAATGATATAGATATTCATGCAATTAAAGAGCATCTGGCAAAAGACTTACCGGTGGTTATTGGAATGATGGTTGGTGGCAGTTTTATGCAACCGATGATGGGACAGGAAGTATGGCATCCAACATCTGATGACTATACCATGATGGGTTTTGGTGGTCATGCCATTTGTGTTATCGGTTATGATGACCGCAAAGAAGGCGGCGCTTTCCAAATCATGAACAGCTGGGGGCCGGAATGGGGACAGAATGGTATTGCATGGGTTTTGTATAAAGATTTTAAGCACTTTGTGCGAGAGGCTTACGGCCTGGATCCTATGCCGAAAGTAGGCGCAGCAGCTACTACTACACTCGATTGTTCTATTGGTCTTGTGGATAATAAGACCAAACAATATATCCCACTGCAATTAAAAAATGATAATGTATTCCAATCGGCATCGGCTATTGCAAAAGGGACGCAATTTAAAATGGAAGTAAAGAATAATACGGCCTGTTATATTTATGTTTTAGGAATGGAAACAGATGGAAGCAGCTATATTTTATTTCCATATCCTACAAAAGAAGATCCTACTAAAACAAAATTTTCTCCGTATTGCGGGATAACCGGTTATCGTTTGTTCCCGCGCGGGATGAGTATGATGGCAGATGAAATTGGAAATAAAGATTTAATGGCTGTAATTGTCAGTAAGGATTCTTTGAATGTATTTGCATTGAACCAGGCTGTAAACAATAATCGCAGTGCAGGTTTTGCACAATCCGTTAATAATGCTGTAAAAAATGAAACAATTAGTGGGGTTCAGTTTGTAAGTACAAATACAGGAAATATTTCATTTACAACAAATACCAGCACGAATAAAACAGTTGCCTGTATTGTTGAAATCAATAAACAATAATTTTAAATCATTTGGAATAAATGAACCGAAAAATGAGGAAGCAATTTAACCGGATTCATTTAGTTTAGTATTTTATTCCACTATTTTGAATCAATATTTAAAAAAATAAAAAATCTCCAATGAGGAAGACATGGGTTTTATTCATCGTTACAAGCATTTTGATTTTTCAGGGTGAGTTGAAAGCTCAAACCGATTCGGTCCACATTTATAATCCTTCAGAGAATGCCCAGGAAGGCATTGATCACGCAATTGCTTTGGCTAAGCAGCAAAACAAACATGTGTTTATACAAGCCGGCGGGAATTGGTGTATATGGTGCTTGCGTTTTAATAAATTTGTAAATCAAGATGTTCATATAGATTCCGTATTAAAGAAGAATTATATTATTTATCACCTGAATTACAGTAAAGAAAATATGAATAAACCAGTTTTTGAAAAGTATGGCTTTGCGCAGCGTTTTGGGTTCCCTGTTTTTATTATCCTGGATGGTGATGGTAAATTGCTGCATATTCAAAACTCTGCTTACCTCGAACAGGGAAATGGATATAGTGAGGAAAAAGTCCTGGATTTTTTAAACAACTGGACACCCGCAGTATTCAATCCTGCAAATTACCAGTAAATGGAATCTATTACGTTTGCTTCTTACAAAAAATTAGTATTACATCCCATAAAATACAGGTTGTTCCTGCTTACCAGGTTGCCACTTGTCTTTTTTACAGGAATCCGTATCCGGGAAATCACCCCCACTTTTGCAAGTGTTTCCGTAAAATACAAATGGCTTAATCAGAATCCTTTTCATTCATTATATTTTGCTGTATTAGCAATGGCTGCCGAATTGAGTACCGGCACTTTATGTATGGGTTTTCTGTATCAAAGAAAACCAACTGTAAGTATGCTTATTGTAAATCTACAGGCAGCATTTTATAAAAAAGCAACAGGTACTATTGTGTTTAAATGTGAAGATGGTCAAATGATTCACCAGCTTATTGAAGAAGCGATTTCTACAGGTGAAGGAAAAAGTGTGGAATGCAAATCAATCGGCTATAATGAAAATAATGAAGTAGTGGCTGTTTTTAATGTCACCTGGAGTTTTAAAGTAAAAAAATAAATAAAAAAACCGGCATAAAGCCGGTTTGTAGAGCGTACGGGAATCGAACCCGTGATTCCTCCGTGAAAGGGAGGTGTCTTAACCCCTTGACCAACGCTCCATTTGTATATATAAAAATTCCTTTTGGGGAGCGCAAAAATAGTGGTGAAATCAATTCTTGCAAAATTTATTATCAAACTAAGCTGGAGAAAATCGTTTGGGGCAAGATCCTTTTTTTAGAATTTCAATTTTGGATTAGTTGAAAAATTATACAACTGCAAATCCCGTTTGCTTTGCCAGATAAGCATAAAATAAAAAATAACAGTTCATACAATATTCTTTAAGGCTTTTACTTCCTTTTATCCCCGAAAATCCATAATTTTGCAACTTTCCTAAAACAAATTAAATTTTAATAATTATGAGTTCTATTAAAGTTGCCATTAATGGTTTTGGGCGGATAGGTCGCCTTGTTTTCCGCCAAATTTATAATATGGAAGGAATTGATGTTGTAGCTATCAATGACCTTACAAGCCCAAAAGTTTTAGCTCATTTGCTGAAATATGATAGTGCACAAGGTCGCTTCGAAGCAGAAGTGAAATCTACTGAAGATTCTATAGTAGTCAATGGAGATACTATTAAAATTTATGCTCAAAAAGATCCTGCTCAGATTCCATGGGGTAAACATGAGGTAGATGTTGTCATAGAAAGTACCGGTTTCTTTGCAGATAAGGATAAAGCACAGGCGCATATCTCTGCTGGTGCTAAACGTGTGGTTATTTCAGCACCGGCAACCGGTGATCTGAAAACCGTTGTATTTAATGTAAATCATGAAATACTGGATGGTTCTGAAACGATTATTTCCTGTGCTTCTTGTACGACCAATTGCCTGGCGCCTATGGCAAAAGTGTTAAATGATTCCTTCGGAATTATCACAGGTATTATGACAACCATTCATGCATATACTAATGATCAGAATACCCTGGATGCACCACATCCGAAAGGCGATTTGCGCCGTGCAAGAGCAGCCGCTGCGAACATTGTGCCTAATAGCACCGGCGCTGCAAAAGCCATTGGTTTAGTACTTCCGGAATTGAAAGGAAAATTAGACGGAAACGCTCAACGTGTACCTGTAATAACCGGCTCTCTCACAGAATTAACGACCATACTGAATAAAAAAGTGACTGTTGATGAGGTGAATGGAGCTATGAAAGCCGCTTCAAATGAAAGCTTTGGATATACAGAAGATGAGATCGTGAGCTCTGATGTAATTGGTACTCACTTTGGTTCATTGTTTGATGCAACTCAAACGAAAATCATGAACCAGGGTGATCATCAATTGGTAAAAACCGTAAGCTGGTATGATAATGAAATGAGTTATGTAAGCCAATTGGTACGTACCGTTCATTTCTTTGCAGGGTTAATTTCTAAATAACTTTGGAAAAATAAATTTACCGCAGTTTGATTTTATTACCCAACTTAAGGGGAAATCTGACTGCGGTTTTTTAATCTTATAAAGTAACAATATGAGCAGATTTTCTGAACATCATTTTAAAAATGAAAAGGCACTTATCCGTGTGGATTTCAATATACCTATGGACAAACAAACGCTTGAAATTACGGATGATACCCGCATGCGGGCCTCTATTCCAACAATTCAAAAAGTTTTGAAAGATGGAGGAAGTGTCATCCTGATGAGCCACCTCGGCAGGCCCAAAAACGGACCCGAGGATAAGTTTTCTTTGAAACACCTGGTGAAACACCTGGGTGAATTATTGCCCGGTACCACCGTGTTTTTTGCTAATGATTGTATTGGAGAACAGGCATCTATGACTGCTTCCATGCTCAAACCGGGAGAAGTATTATTACTTGAAAACCTGCGTTTTCACCCGGAAGAAGAAAAAGGAGATGAAGCTTTTGCCAAAAAATTGGCAGCATTGGGTAATGTTTATGTAAATGATGCATTTGGTACAGCGCATCGGAGACACGCATCCACGGCAGTTATAGCTGAGTTTTTCTCAAAAGAAAATAAAATGTTTGGCCTTCTCATGGAAAAAGAAGTGGCTAGCGCCGAAAAGGTTTTGCATCATTCAGCATCCCCATTTGTAGCAATCATAGGTGGTGCAAAAGTTTCGGATAAGATACTCATCATTGAAAATTTATTGGAAAAAGCTACAGATATTATCATAGGGGGAGGAATGGCTTATACCTTCATGAAAGCACAGGGAGGAAAAATCGGATCTTCATTATGTGAAGACGACCGATTAGATACCGCATTAGAGATTTTACAAAAAGCTGCGGAGAAAAATGTATGCATTCATTTACCTGCGGATTCCATCATTGCAGATAAATTTTCGGCAGATGCCAATATCTCCGGCTCATTAAGTAATGATATCCCGGATGGCTGGATGGGATTGGATATAGGTACGATGGCTTGTGAAAGTTTTTCAAGGGTTATCAGGAATGCTAAAACTATTTTATGGAATGGCCCTATGGGGGTTTTTGAGATGCAGCCATTCCAGCATGGCACTAAAACGATTGCTGAGGCGGTAGCAGCAGCCAGTGGCGAAGGGGCATTTTCATTAATTGGGGGAGGTGATAGTGTAGCGGCGGTAAATAAATTCGGTTTTGAAAATAAAGTGAGCTATATCAGCACCGGAGGAGGCGCTTTACTGGAATATTTCGAAGGAAAAGTTTTACCCGGTATAGAAGCTATCAACAACTAATTTTTAAAAAAATATAACTTGTTTCTACACATATAGATTTCATTAAATAATTTTATATAAATAAACCATTAACACATGAAAACAAAAAATCTTGGAATAATCGTTATTGTTGGTATCATACTGGTTTTAGGAGGCTGTGGTTGCAGCCAGTATAATGGATTGGTGACCAGTGATCAGCAGGTAAAACAATTATGGAGTAATGTAGAAACAAATTACCAAAGAAGGACTGATTTATATAACAGTGTGATAAAAACCATTGAAGGATCCGCAAATTTTGAAAAATCCACTTTAAAAGAGGTGATTGACGCCAGGTCAAAAGCAACCAGCATACAGGTGGATATTAATGATCCGGAAACATTGGCAAAATATCAGGCCGCACAGGCTCAATTGCAAGGCGCTTTTAGTCGCTTGATGGCTGTGGCTGAAGCTTATCCTGACCTGAAAACCACCAAAGCTTTCCAGGATTTTCAAACACAAATTGAAGGCACTGAAAATCGAATCAATATTGCACGTAAAGATTATAATGCCGGTGTAAATGCTTATAATCTAAAAGTGAAGACTTTCCCCGGGAATCTATTTGCAGGTATGTTTGGATTCCATGAGAAAGCATACTATCAGGCAGATCCCGGAAGTGAAAAAGCTCCGGACATCCAGTTTAATATAAAATAACCCGATGCCATGTTCCCATTTTCGAGAAAAAATAAACAAGGGTATTTATCGAAAGAAGAAGAGGAACAGATCGTTCATGCTATCAAGACAGCAGAGGTTAAAACCAGTGGCGAGGTTCGTGTTTATGTAGAAGGTAAATGCAGGTTTGTAGATGCCATTGACAGAGCCGCCGAGATCTTTTATAATTTGCACATGAATGAAACGCAGCATAAAAATGCAACGCTGATTTATGTAGCGATGAAGCATAAGCAGGTAGCAGTCTTTGGTGATGAAGGCATATTAAAAAAAACAGGCGCTGAGTTTTGGCATGAGAACGTGAAAAATATGCTGCAACATTTTCACAAAGAAAATTATGTAACAGGTATTTGTGAAGTCATCGAGAAATTAGGACTGGCGCTTGCTATGCATTTCCCTTATGAGAAAGACACAGATAAAAATGAATTACCCGATGAAATCGTATTCGGTAAATAAATGATGATAGACCCGGGTTTTTGCCGGGTTTACTTTATGCCAATCATGAAGAAATTACGTTGCTTACTTTTTTTTGTTTTAGTGGTTTTCAATGCCTCTTCACAGGATATATTAAAACCACCCAATCCACCTCATCTTGTAAATGATGAGGCACATGTTCTGTCTCCAGAACAGCAACAAATTTTAGAAGAAAAATTGGTTGCATTGGATGATAGCACATCCAACCAAATCACCATTGTAACCATTCCCAGCCTCAATGGATATGAAATTGCAGATTACGCCAATAAATTATTCCGTAGTTGGGGGATAGGCGGGAAAAAAAATAATAATGGTATTCTCATACTCTTATCCGTTGAGGAAAGGAAGGTTAGAATTGAAGTGGGGTATGGGCTGGAAGGAGCCATTCCTGATGTTACGGCAAGCAGCATTATTGAAAATGAAATGATTCCACCTTTTAAAGAAGGGAATTATTACCGGGGTTTGGATAATGCCATTGATGCTTTAAGTAAAGCAGCCGTTGGAGAATATCATGATCCAAGAGAGACCGACGATACATTAGATGGTGGATCATTACTGACTTTCATTATCATTCTTTTTGTGATACTTTTAATCGTCGGAAATAGTGGAAAAGGAGGAGGAGATAAGGGCGGTGGTATGATGAGCCGGCGTGGCTTTAGTGGCTGGTGGCTGCCTTTTCTTTTTAGCGGTGGTGGTGGGCGTAGTAGCGGAGGTTTTGGTGGATTTGGTGGAGGAGGAGGCTTCGGTGGCTTTGGTGGCGGAAGCAGTGGCGGCGGTGGCGCGAGTGGTGGATGGTAAATTGATTTTGAATAACTTTAAAGCCTTCTCAATACTTTTTTAAATCTTTCCACATCAGCCATTGGTTCAATAGATTTTCCATGGACTAAATGATCGGCTAATTGTTTTGCAAAAAATGGAGCAAGGGAACATCCTTTAATACCCATCCCATTTAGAATGGCAAGGGATGGTGATTGGGGATGAATGCCTATAAAGGGTTTCCTTTCAATACATCCTGGACGTAATGAAGAAAAATGATCTACTACTTTAAAAGGAATTTTTAATAACTGATTTAATTCCATTTCCTTACTTAAGCGAAAATTTTTTGAAGGTAATGCATCCTTAAACTGATGTTCAAAACTGCTCCCTATCCACCATAAATGTTGTTTCCATGGGGCAATGGATAAACTCCCTGATTTATAAATGTAATGATTCTCAAGATCAGGTATTTCCACAATCAAGGCTTCTCCTTTGGTAATGGTATAAGGTAAATTTTTCCAGGGAGCGTAATTGAAAGTTTCTATACCATTACAAAAGATAATTTTTCGGGCATATATATTTTTATATTCAATTCCATTTTTCTTTAATGTCAATGCATTGAAGTCAAAAGAATCTTTTTGATAGCATTGTTTCTTCTCTAAATATTGTTTCCAGCTTATAAGTAATGCCTGTACATTGATTAAAAAAGAGGGTTGAATTTTTTTGGGGTCAAAATGGTAATGAAATTTTTTTTGAAGCATGGATGCTTCATTTTCGGAAATACTCCTAATGAAGGTATTTTTTTCCCTGCATCTTTTTTCCAATGCTTCCTGCATTTGCAAAGTAGGCGGGATCGTCAGAATATTTTTTTCTGATATAAAATTTTCATTCAAAAGGCTTCCCAATTGGCCATATGCCTGATCCGAAAATTGTAAAAGTTCCCGGATCATCCAGGTGGTAGCAACAATGCGACCGGTAACAGGATTAATCATGCCGCTTGCAATATGGCTGGCTCTATTGCCTGATTCCTGGTCCAGGACTAAAACGGTAGCGCCATTTTCCAGGAGAAAATAACTGAGGAAGCTTCCTGATATACCCTGTCCGATAATGAGAAAATCTATGTTCATTTTTGAAACTGATGAATTTTAAAACAAAAAAGATTTCTTTCATTGAAAGAAATCTTTTTTGAGGAGTTGTTTGTATTTATTCTACTCAAGGAATTGTTGATGAATATAATCCACTACATCCAAATGGCTTTTATTTTTTTCATACACGGCAAGCTGGCGATCTGCACCGGTGCCTTGTTCCATCATCTTCACTACATGATTGATATGCATTCTGCTGCCTAATGGATCCACAACATCGTCAACAAAGTCGAGTAATTCAAATATTAATGCACGGGTATTTACCTCACTTTCTTTACCAAAATCAATAAGCGTACCATCAATACCATATCGACTGGCCCGCCATTTATTTTCATTGAGAAGCGCCCTTTGATAAAAAATGTAATTCATGTTTTGTAATCTGAGCTTGTACAATTTGACACATATGGCCTGAAAAAGGGCCGCAATGGCAATTGTTTCGGAAATGGTCATGGGCACATCACAGATACGGAATTCTACGGTATTAAAAAATGGATGAACACGCAAATCCCACCATATTTTTTTAGCATTATCAATGCAATTTGTTTTGATGAGAAGGTTTACATAATTGTCATACGCTTCAATACTTTCAAAATAGTCCGGGATACCGGTACGAGGAAATTTATCAAAGACCTTAGTCCTGAAAGATTTGTAACCGGTTGTGCGGCCTTCCCAAAAGGGTGAGTTGGTACTCAATGCATATATATGAGGTAAAAAATACCTGGCGGAATTGGCTATATGAATAGCCAGTTTCCTGTCTTCCATCCCAACATGTACATGCAAGCCAAAGATAAGGTTACTGCGTGCAGCTTCTTGTAATTCATTGACAATTTCATTGTAGCGTATATGATCTGTGATCAATTGCTTTTCCCAATGTGAAAACGGATGTGTACCGGATGCACCCACCCAAAGACCAAGATCGCCAGCTATCTGTGAAATGGTTTGCCTTAATACGGAAACATCCCGAAATGCATCATCAATATTTTGACAAATATCAGTGCCCACTTCTACAACAGCCTGGTGCATTTCTGCCTTTACTTTATCCTTGATGACTTTCTGGCCTTCGGTTACAATTTTTTGTTCATGGCTTCTTAATTCCCTGGTCTCCGGATCTAAAACCATGTATTCTTCTTCAATACCTAAAGTGAAGTGCTTATAATTAATATTTGTTTTTGCCATGTATAAATAAATAGGTTAAAACAATTCTTTTTTATTACTGCTCCGTTTGATATATTCTCCCCAGGTAAGGTTATCCTTTCCGGGTTGATGAGCCAGGGCTTTTTCAATAGCAAAAGTTGCTGCCATTTCTACAACCCATGCAAAATTTTCTTCACCTACACTTGTTTTTTCAGCATCAGGAGCTGGATTGCAGAAATCAATTGCATAGGGAATTCCATTGCGTACGGCCAGTTCTACTGTATTGAAATCGTAACCCAGATATTTATTCAATCTCAAAACCAATTCTTCCATTAATTTCAATCTTTCCGCTGAGGGTTTGAAATCGGCTACATACCTCAGATGATGTGGGTTTCTGGGTTCATAAGGCATGATGCGGACATATTTTCCTCCAATACAATAACAACGATAATATTCTTCGAACACGATTTCTTCCTGGAGCATCATCACCAGTTGTTCTGTTTCTTTATGCTTTTCAAAAAAATCTGCCATATCATTCAGTTTATAGACACTCTTCCAACCGCCGCCAGCAAAAGGTTTCATGTAAGCAGGGAAGCCTATATAATTAAATATATAATCCCAATCTAAAGGATATGCCAGGTTACTGAAAGATTTGTCTGTGGTATCAGTGGGTAATTCATGAGATGGTAGTAACACGGTTTTTGGTACGGGTACATCTATTTTGGTGGCCAGGCAATTATTAAAAAATTTTTCATCTGCGCTCCACCAAAATGGATTATTAATAACCGCAGTGCCACAGATTGCGGCATTTTTCAGGTATGCCCTATAGAATGGGATGTCCTGGCTAATACGGTCAAAGATGACGGCATAATCCGTGGCAGCACCTTGAATAACTTTATCAATACGTACGGCCTCAGCCCTGATGCCTTCCACATTTTTGCTGTTTACTCTTTCGATAAATGCTTCCGGGAAGGAACGTTCCTGTCCAAATAAAATTCCAATTTTTTTCATAAAAATTATTTTGATTTAAGAAAAACCAATGCAAAATTAAGCGCTTCAAATTTTAAAAAATGTAATTAAAATTTATTTTTAAAATAAAAAAACATTTTTAAAATTTGAGTAAACGGGCCTTGGTTTTATACGCATACAATGTATGAAATGATTTTGTATATTCAGGCAACAATGAGAAAAAAAATTTTTCGGGAGAAATAAATGCTTCCTTATTTTTGAAAAATATGTTAATGGTGAATGAAACCGCGGCCCATGTGCTGGTTGAAGAAAATATTGTCCATTCCACTTTTCTTGATAGAGATGTCATAGTAGATGCTTACTTTCCTAAGGATGTGAAAGACCCTGCCAACTTGAGTTTATTATTGATCAATGATGGCCAGGACCTTCGCCGTATGCCCTTTAGTGGTATCCTGGACGACCTAATTGCTAAGGAGGAGATTAGTCAATTGATTTGTATAGGTATTCATTGTGGTCCGGAAAGAAAAATGGAATATGGAGTAGCCGCTACTCCGGATTATATGGGTAGAGGCGCTAAAGCCGGAGAATACACAGATTTTATTTTTAAAGAGCTATTGCCCTATCTGCGAACCAGGTATTATTTGCCTTATTTTCGGGAGAAATCTTTTGCAGGCTTTTCTTTGGGTGGGCTGAGCGCTTTGGATATTGTATGGAATCACCCTTCAGAATTTACTAAATGTGGTGTATTCAGTGGCTCACTCTGGTGGAGAAGCGCTTCATATAAAGATGACTATGATGATGATAAACACCGGATAATGCATGAAGAAGTGAAAAAAGGCACCTATTTTCCCTGGTTACATTTTTTCTTTGAATGTGGCGCCGGGGATGAAAGCGCTGATCGTAATAAAAATGGCATCATTGATGTAATTGATGATACGCGGGATCTGATATCTGAATTAAAAAAGATTGGTTACCCTAAAGGCAATATGAAATACCTCGAACTGCCCAACGGGAAGCATGATGTTCCCACATGGGCTTCCGCTTTCCCGGATTTCTTAAAGTGGGGATGGGGGAAAAAAGAAAATACTCCGGTTAGAAAAAGGCTTTCGGCAGGTATTTAAATATTCATAAACCGTAATTTACTGTTTATTCTCCTACAAGGAATACTGCATTGGCAAACAGTAGTTTCCCATTTTGCCAAAATAATCTAAATAATGGATCATCAGCAAAGAAGATGATATTTCCTCTTCCAAATCCGGTGGCCCCGATCAGTGTACCATCTATAAGCTTTGGTTTTAAAGTGCTTCCAACAAAACCACTTGTATAATTAGATTTTTTTAATACACCTACATTCCACCCGTCTTTCATATAATTGTACAAGTCCATATTTTGTTTTAGGGTAAAATAAAAATCCGGATAACCAAATGCAAGTGGATGCGAATTATCTAATTCCAATTTATAAATTGCCCCCGGGATACTATTTTTTAGATAATCCCTATCTCGTTGTCCATATTTCTTTAACAGGGAATAATCTGTTGTAGAATCAGTAGATGAACCGTCTTTCGTTTCCTTCAGACTAAAGCCGAAATCTCCGGAAGCAAGTTGCTCTGCAGCGTTTTCTATACTAATTATTTTTCCTCCCTGCCTGAGATAACTTTTTATTTTATCCATGGCATTTTTATCATTTGCAAAAGGATAATCGCCACCTGGTAATATGATCACATCATAATCCGTAAATTTTAAATAATCCCAGTCGCTGATATTGATAAGTGAAATGGGATATTGTAGGGTTTCATCAAAATAGTCCCATACTTCTCCGGCTGATTCAGAATATACACCATCGCCCGTAAACATCGCTATTTTGGGAGCATGAATAAAAGGCGTTTTGTCTGATCCGAAATCAAAGCCCTTTTGCATAAATCCACTATTTACGGCATCTGCCTGAATAGAAAATTGCCTGCATGCTGTATTGGTAATTTCATTCCAGGCGGGAATATTATTTCCTTTTAATACAATCAGTGTTCCCGGATCATAAACTTTATTATTATAGGTAAAAGGTTTTTCTGCATAGCGCACTTGTACTTTATTTATTAACAGGTAACTCAGCAATTTGGCTGCATCCAAAGATTTGTAAGGAATTATTAAGCCATAATTACTCTGTACATTTTGTACAGGAACAGGTTCATTAAATGGTGCAATATCCAGCTTGTCTTTGACTGCAAATGCATCCACACCATAGGCATAAGGTATTGACCAGGCTGTAATGTCATATGTAGCGGAATCGCTCAACAGGCTTCTGGGCTCCAATAACACTTTTGCATACCTACTCTTGGGTTGATAAACTGATACAGCGAGCTGATATTTTTTAGCTACATAATTTTCATCTTTACCGCTGAAATAATTATAGCCATGAAAATTTGTTTGCGTGGTAGTGCCATATTCAATGCCGTTATTTGAGAGTAATGTTGCAATGGCCTGAATGGTATTGGCATCATTACTGGTGAGTACATAGGTTTTGTAAATAAAATCGGAACCAGTGGCATCATCATCAAAATATTTTTTAAATTCATCTACAAGGCGATTGGCATTCTTTGAAGAAGTTTCAATTGTGGAAAGACTTGCCGTATAATGATGTAAAACTCTTTGCACGAGTGTAAGTGTATCGCCGGTTGCTGTTTTTACACCAAGACCGGCATCAATGCCTCCTTGCTCATAAGTCATTCCGATAGCACCATTATAAGTGGGATAAGTATCTCCATAAGAAGGATAAAACATATCAAATTCCTGACGTGTAAAATAAAGCCAGTTATTCGCATCAAAATGTGCTGCATTATTTTGACCGAAAATATTTTGAAATGCTCTTTGAGAAGGTGTAATCACTTCATGAAATGGTTCTGCAGCTGGAGGAAAAAAATAGGGGTCATCATAACCTTGTTCATGAAAATCTATATGTACTTGCGGCATCCAGGAGTTATACAATTTAATGCGGGACTGGCTTTCTTTTTGGGTTTGCCAGGTCCAGTCACGGTTCAGGTCAAAATTATAATGGTTGGTTCTGCCGCGTGGCCAGGGCTCATTATGTTCCCGGGACTGCGGATCGGCATTAAAATTTTTACCGATAATATCGTTATACCAATTGACATAACGGTCTCTGCCATCCGGGTTAAGACAGGGGTCAATAATAACAACCGTATTTTTCAACCATTCTTTTGTTTGGGTATTGGAAGGGTCAACCAAAGCATATAATGTTTGCATGGCTGCTTCTGATGAGGTGGGTTCATTTCCATGAACATTATAACTCAGCCAGCAAATTGCCGGAGCGCCCTGGGTTACCGGTAACATCTTGTCCCGGGCGATTCCGGCAATGCGCAGGTTATTTTTTCTGATAGCATCTAAACGCTGAAAGTTTTCCGGAGAAGCAATATAGGCTACGATCAATGGCCTTCCTTCATTTGTTTCACCATATTTTTCCACTTTGATCATTCCGGGAACAGCCTGAGCCAGGGCATTGAAATAATTAACTATCTTATAATGAGGGGTAAATTTTGTTCCTAATGTATAACCCAAAAATTCAGCAGGCGAGGGTACTTGCTGTGCAAACAGGATATAGGAATGGCTGACTAATAAAAAGAAAATAATTATTTTTCTCATACAAAAGTTTTAGGAACTAAAATTATACAAAGAATTTTTGCCTGCAAAATGGCAATTTAACCAAAATAATTTATTGAATATATTTGTAGAATCAAAAATTTCATAATGCGTAAAATAAGACTACTCCTTTTACTGATAATCTTTTATCATACGGGTTTTGCTCAGTTATCCTGGCTTGGAGGGGGTAAGAAGGTTGACCCCTACAACTATACTCAGAAAAAATCAGCCAGCTATTCCAATGCCTCTATCGCCACAGCACATCCGCTTGCAAGTGCTGTAGGGGCAGAAATAATGAAAGAAGGAGGCAATGCATTTGATGCCGGTATAGCAGCACAACTTACGCTCGCTGTAGTATATCCAGATGCTGGAAATCTTGGTGGAGGTGGTTTTTTGCTGGGTAGAAATAAGGATGGGAAAAATATAGCCATTGATTTTCGCGAAGAAGCACCAGGGCATGCAACCGAAGATATGTATCTTGATGCGGATGGTAATGCACAAAGTGAATTATCTGAAAATGGACATTTATCATCAGGCGTTCCCGGAACAGTGGCAGGATTATTTGCTACCCTCCCTTATGCAAAATTACCCTTTGATAAACTTATTGAGCCGGCCATTGAATTGGCGGAATATGGGTTTGCCATCACAGAGAAACAAGCAGATGAATTGAATGAAATCAAAGCTGATTTTATAAAATATAATACTGCTCCGGTTCCTTTTGTAAAAGTGAAATCCTGGGAAAAGGGTGATACTTTATATCAACCGGAATTGGCCGAAACTTTAAAGCGAATTAAGCTAAATGGTGCAAAAGGATTTTATGAAGGAAAAACGGCTGCTTTGATTGTCGCGGAAATGCAGCGTGCGAATGGAATTATGACTTTAGCCGATTTAAAAAATTATAAGGCTAAGACCCGGGAAGCGATCCTATCCGATTATAGAGGCTATACAATTATTGGCTTCCCGCCACCCAGCAGTGGAGGAATCATCGTAAGTCAATTATTAACGATGATTGAACCCTACCCCATGCGCCAATATGGTTATGGAACAGTGGCCTCCATGCACCTGATGGTAGAAGCTGAACGCAGATCTTTTGCCGACCGGGCAGAATATATGGGCGATCCGGATTTTTGGAAAGTCCCGCAAAAAACTTTATTGAGTAAGAATTATCTTCAAAACAGGATGAAAGATTTTGATCCGGATAAAGCTTCAGTTAGTAAAAATATTCAACCCGGGATCATTCATGAAAGTGATGAAACAACGCATATCAGTATCATAGATAAAGAAGGGAATATGGTATCTATAACAACCACCTTAAATAATAGTTATGGAAGCAAAACGGTTATTGGGGGCGCAGGTTTTATTATGAATGATGAAATGGATGACTTCAGTATGAAACCGGGCGTGCCCAATATGTATGGGGCCGTTGGTGGGAAAGCCAATGCCATTGCACCCGGAAAGCGTATGCTCAGTTCAATGGCGCCAACGCTTGTTCTAAAAAATGGGAAACCATTTATAGTTCTTGGTACACCCGGAGGAACGACCATTCCTACTTCTGTATTTCAAATGATCGTTGATATTATTGATTTTGATATGAATGCTGTTGATGCAGTAAATAAACCCAAATTTCATCATCAATGGCTGCCGGACTGGGTAAGCATTGAGAATGGCTTTAGCCCAGAAGTGATCAATCATCTTGAAAATATGGGTTATACTATGCATCAGGTAGACGGCATTGGCAGATCGGAACTGATTAAAGTAATGCCGGGAGGCCTTTTCGAAACTGATGCAGATAAAAGGGGAGATGATAGTGTGGATGGATTTTAGCATATAAAAATAATTTTATGTCTTTTGAAAAAATTTTTAAGGATAGTATTTTAAAAAGGTATGAGTCTTACAAGCAAATGGGTGATAAAACTTTTGCCCAATTAAATGAAAAGGATTTCTTTTT
>Ga0116193_1001144_pt1 | contig 22805 bp, 17 predicted proteins | sample AD_UKC115_MetaG_FD_89892 | JGI IMG/M metagenome (GOLD analysis project Ga0116193, IMG submission 89892) | Active sludge microbial communities of municipal wastewater-treating anaerobic digesters from Hong Kong - AD_UKC115_MetaG | ecosystem: Engineered > Bioreactor > Anaerobic > Digestate... | reverse complement strand
TTACAAAATTATCTTCTGCCCATTGCAAATAAGTTTTGCTCAAATCCACTGTAGTTACGCTACTTGCATTACCTGCTGCTGCATACACACTAAACGAACCAGTATAAGCAAATAAATTCAAAACCCGTTTTCCTGCACATTGCTCCATAACCATTTTTCGTGTAATTCTATGATCAAGAAATAAACCTGTATCCAAATAATCTGTAAGATTTACTAAAAATTTTAAACCATTTTCTGTAACAGTAAAAAACGCTTGAGTGGAATTGTTTTTTTCATATTGGTCGAGCCTATTTCTTTTTCTTTTTCGTTGTTTTACAAAAACATTTTCATCTTGTACTTGTAGCAAAGCACAAATTTTTTCAATACATTTTTCCAGCCAAATTTCATGCTCCTCATCACTCATTCCATGCTTGCGTAAATATTCTGCCAAATAAATTTTATCTTCATACAACTCAATGCAGAAAGGAAATTCAGGCAAATCGTGGTCATAAATTCTGTAGCAACTTACTCCTTGTCTTTTAGCAAGTTTGCTTTTATGTTTATACACTTTCAGCAATCTGTTTTCAAACATTTCTAATTTTGCATCCATCATAATTGTAAAAATAAGTTTTATGTTACCAGCAAAAGAATTTCTTATCAACTTCAAAGGCGTCGCACTCTTGTACTAAATTTAATGCTATGCAACATTATTTTTTATTGCTTATTTTTCTTTACATTTATAAACATCTTTTAATAAAAATATATTTTGAGCTTGGACGTAATTAATACAGATAAAAAATTATTCGCTTCAGTAATTATTCCATTAGCATTACCTGAAACTTATACTTGGGAAATTCCTGAACATTTGCAAGCACTTGCAAGAGTAGGAGTTAGGGTAGAAGTGCAACTTAGAAATAAAAAATTTTCAGGTATTCTAAAAGAAATTTTCTTCAATGCACCACAAGCTTTTAAGCCAAAAGAAATAATAAATGTTTTAGACGAAGAGCCATTGCTACATAAAAAACAATTACAACTTTGGAGTTGGATGGCTCAATATTATATGTGCAGCGAAGGAGAAGTAATGCAAGCTGCTGTACCAAGTAATTTAAAACTTACAGGCGAAAGTATTTTAGTTTGGAACGATGATAGTGAAATAGATATAGAAGAAACCACCATTTTAAGTGATGAAGAATATGTAGTTGCCGAAGCTCTTGAAATAAAAAAAGAATTGCGTATAAGTGAAGTACAGCAACTATTAGAAGCCATTCATGTATATCCTGTTATTAAAAAATTAATTGATAAAAATATTTGTTTTGTTTGGGAAGCCCTAAAAGAAAAATACAAACCCAAAAAAGAAATTTTTATACAATTACATTCAAATTATCATTCAGAAAAAGCATTAGAAGATTTATTAAATAACTGGAGTAAAGCCCCTAAACAGTTGGAACTTTTGTTGGCTTATTTACATTATATAAAAACTGAAGGAGAAGTAACACAATCTAAATTATTAAAAAAAGCAAATGCTACATCTGCACAATTAAAAGGCTTAATTGATAAAAATATTTTAGTAGCTAAAAAACAAAATACAGACAGAATTAAAAGTTTACCCAAACAAGTAAACATAGATTTTACTTTATCGCAAGCACAACAAATTGCTTTCAATGATTTACAAAATCAACTACAAAATATAAATGTTGCTTTATTGCATGGTGTTACAGCAAGTGGTAAAACACAAGTGTATATAAAACTAATTGAGCAATATTTACAACAAGGCAAACAAGTTTTGTACATGCTGCCCGAAATTGCTTTAACCTCTCAAATTATTAGAAGAATTGAAAAACATTTTGGAGGTTATATTGCTATTTATCATTCAAAATTTAATTCAAATGAAAGAGTAGAAATTTGGAATAAAGTAAAATCTAATGATATAAAAGTTGTATTAGGTGCAAGAAGCTCATTGTTTTTACCCTTTGCAGACTTGGGTTTAATTATTGTAGATGAAGAACACGATGCAAGTTACAAACAACAAGATCCAGCACCACGTTATCATGCAAGAGATGCAGCCATTTATTATGCAAATTTGTTTAAAGCCAATAACACAATAGCCAAAGTTGTTTTAGGCAGTGCAACACCATCGGTTGAAACTTATTACAATGCACTTTCTGGTAAATATGCTTTAGTAGAATTGAATGAAAGATACAGTAACGTTGCTATGCCAAACATTCAATTAATTGATATTAAAAAAGTGGCTTTAGAAGTACAAATAAAAACACAAGATGATAATAAAAAACAATTTCAAACGAAAGAAAAAATTGCTTTATCAACAGATTTATTGAATGAAATTGCTATTGCATTACAAAATAAAAAGCAAATAATATTATTTCAAAATAGAAGAGGTTACAGCCCTTACATGATTTGTAAAACTTGTGGATGGATTCCAAATTGTAATCATTGCGATGTTACATTAACCTTTCATAAATCCAAAAACAAATTAACTTGTCATTATTGTGGCACACAATATCCTGTAATAAATACATGTGCAGCTTGTGGCAGTCATGATTTTGTGCAGAAAAATTTTGGCACAGAAAAAATAGAAGAATTACTTACAGAACATTTTCCTGATGCAAAAATTGCAAGAATGGATTACGATAGTGTTAAAGGAAAAAATGCACACGACACTCTAATAAAATTATTTGAACAACAAAGAATAGATATTTTAGTAGGAACTCAAATGGTAGTAAAAGGCTTGGATTTTGAACATGTAAATTTAGTAGGTATTGTAGATGCAGATGGTATTTTGAACTTTACAGATTTTCGTGTAAATGAAAGAGCTTTTCAATTAATGGAACAAGTAAGTGGACGTGCAGGAAGAAAAAATGGAGAAGGTAAAGTGCTTATTCAAGTAAGTAATATTTTGCATCCTGTGTTAAATTTTGTGCAAGAACATAGTTATAAAAATTTTTACAACTACGAATTAAATGCAAGAAAACTTTATCAATACCCACCATTTTTCAGGCTTATAAAAATAACTTTTAAACATAAAGAAAACTATATTGCAGAGCAAGCTGCACATATTATGATTAAAGGCTTGCAAGGAAATTTAAAACTTTATTTACATGGTCCTGCACAGCCTGTTGTAGAAAGAATTAGAAACATGTATTTGTGGGAAATTTTAATTAAACTTCCAAAAGATACCACACTTATACAACATGCTAAAATGGCTATACAACAACAAATAGCTATTATTCATAACACCAAAAACCTTAGAAACGTAATTATTTTACCCGATGTAGATCCTGTTTAATTTTCTTTTTAAACCTTTCATGCAATAAATTGTCTTTATAAAGTTATAAAACATTCAACGCTGTTTAAAGTATGAAAAAGTTTAGTTTTTATTTTTTATTATTAATATGTGTTGCAATATTAGCATCGTTTTCAAGTAGTAGAAACGATTATATAAAACCTATTAAATTTCCTTATCAAAAACAAGGCTTAACAGAAAGGCAAGCAGCAGCTCATTTATTAAGTAGGTTTACTTATGGTGCAACACAATCAATGATTGACGATGTTGTTAAACAAGGTTTGGAAAATTGGTTTTTACAACAACTCAATGCTAATTTACCCGATGAAGCATTAAATGAAAAACTAAAAAGCTATGATATTCTTACAATGTCCAATGAAGATATTTTAAATAAATTTCCTAAAAAAAATGATGTAATTAAAATGGCTGTTGCCGAAGGTGTAATTGATAAAGAAGATTTAATAGAAATTAAAGCCAACAAAAAAGATTCTTCCTATAAAAAGTTATTAGAAAATTATATGAAGCAAAAAGGTTTTTTGCCTGAGCAAGAATTAATGAGACAACAAATTAATCAAAAAATACTAAGAGCAAGTTATAGCAATAATCAACTGTTGGAGGTAATGACAGACTTTTGGTATAATCATTTTAATATATCGGCAACAAAAAACCAGTGCCTACAATTTATACCTGTTTATGAAAGAGAAAATATTAGAAAGAATAGTTTAAACAAATTTGAAGATTTGCTTTTAAGCACAGCAAAATCGCCTGCAATGCTTTTGTATTTAGATAATTTCAGTAGTTCTGGCACCAATGAGTTGTTTGTAAATTTTAATAAAAGAAACAGCAATAAAAAACAAAATAAAAATGGATTAAATGAAAACTATGCAAGAGAATTAATGGAACTGCATACATTAGGTGTTGATGGAGGATACACTCAAAATGATGTTACAGAAGTAGCAAGAATTTTAACAGGATGGACAATTTATCCTTTAAATGATTATGCACCTGGTGCCAATTTTAAAAAAATGTTAGAAAAATTTAATGATAAATTTTCAGAAAAGGGTTTTGTAAGAGAAGGCGATTTTTTGTTTGCTGCTAACAGGCATGATTCTAAAGAAAAAATTGTTTTAGGACGAAAATTTAAAGAAGGAGGAGGTTATGAAGAAGGTGTAGAACTCTTAAAAATGCTTGCTACGCATACTTCTACTGCAAAATTTATTAGTAAAAAATTAGCCATGAAGTTTGTTAGCGATAATCCACCTCAATCTTTAATTGATAAAATGGCTCAAACATTTTTATCAACCAAAGGAGATATAAAGCAAGTATTAATAACAATGGTAACATCATCAGAATTTTGGACTAAAGATGCTTTAAGAGAAAAAGTAAAATCGCCTTTTGAATTAGCCATTAGTGCAGTAAGAATTTTACATGCAGATATTAAACGCCCTATGGCATTAAATAATTGGATAACAACCATGGGACAAAAAATATATTTTTATCAAGCACCAACAGGTTTTCCTGATAATGCTGCCTATTGGGTAAATACAGGTGCTTTATTAAATAGAATGAATTTTGGTTTAGCAATAGCAGCTAATAAAATTGCTGGAGTAAAAGTAAATTTAACAGAGCTTAATCAAAACAAAGAACCTGAAAGTGCCGAGAAAGCTTTAGAAATTTATGCAAAAATTTTATTGCCAGAAAGAGATATTACATCAACTATTAAAAGAGTGCAGCCTTTGTTGCAAGAACAAAATTTAATAGAAAAAATAAATAAATCCACAGCTAAAAATGAAGATAACAACAACTTATCTGTAGATGAATCTACTGATAATTACAATCATAATTCAAAGAATAATTTTAGTAGTTTTGGTAGCAATCCTGTGTTTATGCAAGTAGTTGGTGTTATATTAGGTTCGCCTGAATTTCAAAGAAGATAAATTTTTTCTTATGTCTAATCGTAGAGTATTTTTAAAAAATTCTGGTATAGCATTATTTGGTATTGGCTTAGGTGGTGTACCTGCATTTGTTGTTAAAGCTGCCGAAAGTTTTAAGCAAGAAAAGTTGTATAAAAAATCAAAAATCTTATTGTGTATTTTTCAACGAGGTGCAATGGATGGTTTAATGGCTGTAACACCATTTACTGACAATTATTTAAAATCGGCTCGCCCAAATTTATTTATTGAAGCAGGTAATGGAAACCCGTTGATAGATTTAGATGGAAAATATGGTTTGCATCCTGCCTTAAAAGCATTTGAAAAATTATTTAAAGAAAAAAGATTAGCCATTGTACATGGCATTGGTAGCCCCAATAATTCAAGAAGTCATTTTGATGCTCAGGATTATATGGAAAGTGGCACACCATTTTCTAAAAGCACCAATAGTGGCTGGCTTAATAGAGTAGTAGGGTTAATGGGACATGAAGCAGTAACGCCTTTTAGAGCTGTAAGTATTACTACATCTTTACCAAGAAGTTTTTATGGCAATAACGAAGCTCTTGCAATTAGCGATTTAAAAAATTTTTCATTGCAAATGCGAGGCAGTAATGTTATAGCTACCACTCGTGTTAGTAATAGTTTAGAAGACTTGTATGATGATGCTGCATCTTCATTGATAAAAGAAACAGGCAAAGAAAGTTTTCAAGCAATGAAAATGCTACAAAAAGCAGCTATTGCAAATTATACCCCAGAAAATAATGCTGAATATCCAGCAACTGCTTTAGGAAAAAGTTTAAAACAAATAGCACAACTTATAAAATTAAATGTAGGCTTAGAAGTTGCATTTGCTGAACATGGAGGCTGGGATACTCATTTTAATCAAGGAAAAGAAATGGGCACTTTTGCAAGAAGTGCTACCGATTTAAGTAATAGTATTGATGCTTTTTGGACTGATATTGAAAAATATCAAGATGATGTTGTGGTAATGACTATGACTGAATTTGGAAGAACAGTAAAACAAAATGGAACAGGAGGAACAGATCACGGTAGAGCAAGTTGTAACTTTATTTTAGGCAATGATGTTCAAGGAGGTTTGGTGCATGGTATTATTCAACCATTAGCAATAGAAAACTTAGAAGACGGAAGAGATTTAAAAGTTACAACAGATTTTAGAACTGTATTCGATGAAGTAGCAACCAAACATTTACAGATAAAAGATAATGGTTCATTATTTCCAGATTGGAAAGGAAATTATTTAGGTGTAATGTCATCTGTTTAAAATTTTTCTAAATAGTTTTTATGTAAATTGCTGCAAAAATTTTAAGTGCATTATTTTCTGTTTTTATTATACCTTGTAGTTTTTAGTTTTTTAATTACAAGAATAAAATTTTTCACAAATTCAGGTATCAATAAGTTTTTGCTTGTTGCATTATTCGCAATTAAAATATTTGCTGGGCTTGCTTATGCTTGGTTTTATCTGCAACCCAATTATCATACCAATAGCGATAGTTTTCGTTTTTATGCTTACAGCTTAGAAGAAACAAATATTTTACTTACGCAGCCATTACATTTTTTTAAAGATATTTTCTCCTATGGATACACAACAACAGGCAATGTTTTTGTAGGCGATAATTCTTATTGGAACGATTTAAAAAGTAATATTATCATTAAGCTTTTAGCAGTATGCAATGTGTTTTCTTTTAAAAATTATTTTATCAATATTATCTTTTTCAATTTCTTTTTCTTCTTTGGGTTAATAGGTTTTTATAGAGTAATGCAATCTGTTTTTACTGATAAAAAATATATACTCATTATTCCTGTTTTTTTAATTCCTTCTTTTTTGTTTTGGTGTAGTGGTATTCATAAAGATGGTTTAATTTTTTCTGCAATAGGGTTGGTATTTTATTTTTTTCATCAACTACTTCAAAAGAAATTCTTTATAAAATATTTTATTTTCATTATTCTATTATTAGCGTTATTATTTTTCTTACGCAATTATGTTGCATTAGCATTAATGATTGCTTTATTTACTTGGTTTATTGCTACTAAAACCAAAAAAATATTTTTAGTTTTTGTTTCAATATATTTATTAGTAATTGCTGCATTTTTTATAGTACCAAAAATTAATACTCAATTAAATTTTCCTGAAATAATTGTATTAAAGCAACAAGATTTTTCTAAACTAACTGGTGGGAGTGAAGTGGTGATTTCTAAACTACAACCCAATTTTAAAAGTTTTGTTCAATATTTTCCTCATGCGTTGGATATGGCTTTTGTAAGACCTCATATTACTGAACTAAAAAACAAAAGTTATATCCCAGCCATAGCAGAAATTATTTTATTTTTCATAGTACTCATTTTTTCTATTATTTACAGAAATAAAAATTTTAAAATTCAGCCTATAGTTTTTGCTTCTATTTTTTTCAGTTTAACCTTATTAATTATTGCAGGTTATACTGTAACTTTTTCAGGTGCTATTGTAAGATACAGAAGCCTTGCATTACCATTTTTATTAACTCCTTTAATAGGTTTTTTAGATTGGAATAAGGTAAATAAAATATTCAAACAATCAAATTAAAAATATTAATATGTACATTTATTTTTCGTAAAATAGAATAAATTTGAAAAATATTTGAAAATTATTGAAATATTTTAAAATAATATCCAATATTTGCAGTATAAAATTGAAAAAAAACATGTCATTTAGATTTACTGCATTAAATTCACTTTTTGAAAGAGAAGATATAAAATTTGAAGGTCCAGCAAAAATTAAAGCCATTTTTAATGAAAATGTATTTACGTTAGAAACTGCTCGAGAATACTTAAATGAAGATGCTTATAAAAATTTAATAGCCAGTGTAAAAGGAGGAAAAAAAATTGATAGAACAGTTGCAAATCAAATAGCCAATGGATTAAAAGCATGGGCAGAAAGTAAAGGAGTAACGCATTTTTCACATTGGTTTCAACCATTATCTGGCATCACTGCAGAAAAACATGATTCTTTTTTTACCATTAAAAGTGATGGAACAGCTATTGAAGAATTTGATGGAGCAGCTTTAGTACAACAAGAGCCTGATGCTTCATCTTTTCCTAATGGTGGTTTAAGAACAACTTTTGAAGCAAGAGGTTATACAGCTTGGGATTCATCTTCACCTGCATTTATTATGGAAATTGGGCAAGGAAAAACATTGTGTATCCCAACCATTTTTATTGCTTACACTGGCGAATCATTAGATTATAAAGCTCCTCTTTTAAAAGCATTAGATGCCTTAAATAAAAGTGCAGTAGATGTTTGCAATTATTTTGATAAAAATATAAATAAGGTTTCAGCTACATTGGGTTGGGAACAAGAATATTTTATTATAGATGAAACACTTGCATTTGCAAGACCAGATATTACTCAATGTGGTAGAACGGTTTTTGGAGCATTATCTGCTAAAGGGCAACAGTTAGAAGATCATTATTTTGGTTCAATTCCAGATAGAATTTATACGTTTATGCGAGACTTTGAAACAGAAGCCTATAAATTAGGAATACCACTAAGAACCAGACATAATGAAGTAGCACCAGGGCAATATGAATGTGCACCTATATTTGAAGAAGTAAGTATAGCTGTAGATCACAACACACTTTTAATGGATGTAATGGAAAGAGTAGCAAACAGGCATCAACTAAAAGTATTATTTCATGAAAAACCTTTTGCAGGCATAAATGGAAGTGGTAAACATAATAATTGGAGTTTGTGTACAGATACAGGAGTTAATTTATTAGCACCTGGTAAAACGCCAAAAACTAATTTAATGTTCTTAACATTTTTTGTGAATGCTATTAAAGCAGTAAATGATTATGCAGATTTATTAAGAGCCTCTATTGCAAGTGCAGGCAATGATTATAGATTAGGAGCAAACGAAGCACCACCAGCTATTATTTCTGTTTTTATTGGAGAAAATTTAACTAAGGTATTAGAAGATGTAGAAAAAAGGGTAGGAGATAAGTTTGATGAACAAGATGAAGCCATTTTAAAATTAGATATTCATAAAAATATTCCTGAATTATTATTAGATAATACAGATAGAAACAGAACATCGCCTTTTGCATTTACTGGAAATAAATTTGAGTTTAGAGCTGTTGGTTCTTCTGCAAATTGTGCCAATGCTATGACGATTCTTAATACTATTATGTCAGAAACTTTAAAGCAATTTAAAACAGAAGTAGATAGCTTAATAGAAAAAGATGAAAAGAAAGAAATTGCTATTTTACAAGTACTTCAAAAATATATTAAAGAGAGTAAAAAAGTTTTATTTGAAGGTGATGGATATAGTGAAGCCTGGCATCACGAAGCTGCAAAAAGAGGTTTACCCAATATACCTAAAACTCCATTAGCTTTAGATGCAATGGTTACTGATAAAGCTAAAAAAATGTTTGCTAATAATAATGTTTTTACACATTCAGAATTAGAGGCAAGACATGAAATTGAATTAGAAAAGTATATCAAAAAAATTCAAATAGAGGCAAGAGTAATGGGCGATTTAGTGTTAAATCATATTATTCCTATTGCCATTCAATATCAAAATGAATTATTAACCAATATTAATGGTTTAAAAGCTATTGGGCTACCCGAAACATCATACACTGCACAATTAGAAATTTTAAATAAAGTAAGTAATCATTTACAACATGTTTACACCAATGTAGATGAGTTGGTAAAAGCAAGAAAAATTGTCAATAAAATTGAAGATACACGAACAAAAGCTATTGCTTACGATAGTCAAGTAAAAGAAATGTATTTTGATAAGCTAAGGTATCATGTAGATAAATTAGAGCAATTAGTAGGTAATAATAATTGGACTTTACCAAAATACAGAGAGTTGCTGTTTCATAAATAACAACTCTCTATGAAATAAAATTGCCATGCCTTTTAAAATGGTTTTAAAAAAGGTTTCAACATTTTGCATTTATAAAATGATTTGTATATTTGTGGTGCAGTCGGAATGGGCTACCTTGCTATAAGCATAATTGCCCGCCGACTGTTTTTATTTTCCTTCTGCTGAATAGTAACTGTACTGTTTTTGATAATAATTTTCATTTTTTTTGTTTTAAATAATGTTTGTATATTTGTGGTGGAAAACCGCTAAGAGATACCCAGATTTTAATCTGCAAGTTTATCTTGGCGGTTTTTCTTTTTTAACTCCACGTATTTTTTTAAACTCATCGTTTGTTTCAATAGAATAAGGTTTATATAACCCTTCTTTTGTTTTCTTCATACAGATAAAAGATTGTTTCCCTCCAATCATTATTTTATAGTATTGCCAAAGCTCTGTATCGGGGTGTTTCTGTATGCCATTAATAACCTCGTCTTCCGCCCAACCAATGTATTTTGCTGTTGCAATTTCTTTCTCAATGTTCTTAAGAAAAAAGTTTCTTTCAACAGCTTTGTCGTGAAACTTTGATGTTAATATTCTAATCGTTTGCCTCGTAAGTGCTATGTATTTTGCATGCTCCACATTGGCTTCAAATTGGTAGGCTTTTCCTTTAGGTATTAATTTATACCATACATCTCTTGTTGTATTTCTTGAATTGGCAACTTCAATATTTTGTTGTTCAATTTTGAATTTTACATTGGCAAGCTGTTGTGCTATCTTTTTCGCCTTACACCTGTCGCTCTCTGCATTTAATAACCATGTAGCAAAGCCAATAAGTTTACTTACATTCAGTTTTACACCATTGCAATGCTGTGGGTAATAAGGGTGTTTTGGAGGGAATATTACACCTTGTACAGCAGGGTTGTACTTAAACATTTCGGGTATGGCTTGCTGTGCTGCTGCATTGGCAATACCATTATCTGTAACAGGGTATTTGTTTTTTAATACCTGTATTATTCTGCACCTGCAACGCCAATCAAAGGGTGTATAATGTGTGCTCCAAAAAACAATGGGCAATGCGTATTAAAGAATTGGAATGGATTAGAAAGAAAGAAGCAGGGAAGTAATTAATGATTGCCAAACCACAGCCAACAGCACAATATCATACATACAATAAAGAACCAAATGCCCCACCTATTTTCTTTATTGTAATGAAAAACCATAGCATAAGGAATATACAAAGGCAATACAAGAAAAAGCATGGCAAATAAAAACACATAAGGTATTGCTCTAAATGCTCCTTTTATAATAGCAATTAAGCAAAAAAATAAAGCTACAATAACCAATAAGTGTATTATAATCATGGTTAATTATGTATTGACATATATTTTGAGGTTACAAGATAATATTTACTTTAAACTGAAATTGTATTGAGAGTTTATACTCATTTTTTTTAGTTTTATGTTTTATAATTTTCTCAAAATTAATTAAGAGGAAATTATAAATTTCCTCTTAATGCTTGTTCTCTTTCTAATGCTTCAAACAATGCTTTAAAGTTTCCTTTACCAAAACTTTTTGCTCCTTTGCGTTGTATAATTTCAAAAAATAGAGTAGGTCTATCTTGTAATGGTTTTGTAAAAATTTGAAGTAAATAACCTTCATCGTCTTTATCTATTAAAATGCCTAATTCACTTAGTGGTTGTAAGTCTTCATCTATTTTGCCTACTCTGTCTAAAATAGTTTCATAATAAGTATTAGGAACTTTTAAAAACTCAACTCCTCTATTTTGTAAATCAGTAACAGTTTTTATAATATCATGTGTTGCAATGGCAACGTGTTGTACACCTTCACCATTATAAAAATCTAAATATTCTTCTACCTGGCTTTTCTTTTTTCCTTCTGCAGGTTCATTGATAGGAAATTTTACAAATCCATTTCCGTTACTCATTACTTTGCTCATTAAAGCAGAATATTCTGTTGAAATATCTTTATCATCAAAACTTAAAATATTTCTAAAGCCCATTACATCTTCATAAAATTTTACCCAAGGATTCATTTGATTCCAACCTACATTTCCTACACAATGATCTACATACAAAAGCCCTGTATCTATTGGGTTATAAGCACTTTCCCATTTTACATATCCAGGCATAAATGCACCTTTGTAGTTTTTTCTTTCTACAAAAAGATGTACAGTATCGCCATAAGTATGAATGCCACTTAATACTACTTCACCATTATCATCTTTTAAAGTAGTAGGCTCCATATAGCTTTTGCCTCCTCTTTTTGTTGTTTGATGCCAAGCATCTGTTGCATCATCTACACGAAGTGCTAAATATTTTACTCCATCACCATGTTTATAGATATGATCTGCAATTACATTATCTGTTTTTAAAGGTGTGGTTAATACAAAAGTTAATTTGTTTTGGGTAATTACATAGCTTGCTTTGTCTCTTACACCTGTTTCAGGACCTGCATAAGCAAGGCTTTGAAAGCCAAATGCTGTTTTATAAAAATGTGCTGCTTGTTTTGCATTGCCTACATAAAACTCTACATAATCTGTACCTTGTAATGGTAAAAAATCGTTGGCAGTTTCTTGTGCTACTTTATTTGCTGCTGAAGTGGACATGTTTTAATAAGTTATTTAATGAACAAAAAATTATCTCAACAAATGTAACTTTTTTGAAAATAATGGTTAGAAAAAAATGATATAATACCCAAAAAAATTAAATTCTTGCTTTCCATGCAATTTCATCTACTTGTAAAGTATGGGCTATAAACCTTGCCAAAACAAATAAATAATCGCTTAAACGATTGATGTATTTTATAACCAAAGGGCTAATAAACATTTCTTCTTGTTGCATAGCTACACAAATTCTTTCTGCTCTTCTGCATACACAACGAGCAACATGAGCTGTAGAAACTGCAACATGACCACCAGGCAAAATAAAATTTTTCATTTTTGGTAATACATCATTCATGTTGTCTATTTCATTTTCTAATAGGGTAATGTCTTCTTCTTTTAAATCAGGCAATTTCATTATGGCATCTTTATCAGGGTCTGTTGCTAATGATGAACCTATCGTAAAAAGTCTGTCTTGAATTTCTTTTAAAATTATTTTAGAGTGTTCCTCTTGTGTAATATGGTCGCTTAATAAACCTATAAAAGAATTTAATTCATCAATAGTGCCATAACTTTCAATTCTTAAATGACTTTTAGGAACTTTTGTACCACCTATTAAAGCAGTTTTTCCTCCATCGCCTGTTTTGGTGTAAATTTTTATTGCCATACAATTTTTATTTTTATCAGTAACTAAAAATTATGCTGTTACTGCTTCTTCTTTTAATACATCTGTTTCAATTAAACCATCTCTCAATCTTACAATACGTTTTGCATAATTAGCAATATCTTCTTCATGTGTTACTAAAACAATGGTATTACCAGCTTCTTGAATTTTTGAAAAAATTTCCATTACTTCAATAGAAGTTTTGGTATCTAAATTTCCAGTAGGTTCATCTGCTAATAACAATGCAGGATTATTTACCAAAGCTCTTGCAATGGCTACACGTTGTATTTGTCCTCCACTTAATTCATTACTTTTATGATGGCTTCTATCTTCCAAGCCTACCATTTTCAAGGCTTCCATTGCACGTTCTATTCTTTCTTTTTTTCTGGTGCCTGCATAAATTAATGGCAGTGCAACGTTTTCAACTGCAGAAAGACGTGGTAATAAATTGAATTGCTGAAATACAAAACCAATTTCTTTGTTTCTTACTTCTGCTAAAGCATCATCAGACATTTTACTTACATCGCTTCCATTTAAAATATATTTTCCATTAGTAGCAGTATCTAAACAGCCTATAATATTCATAAGTGTACTTTTTCCGCTACCGCTTGGTCCCATTAATGCTACATACTCGTTTTTCAAAATATCTAATGAAATACCTTTTAATACTGGTAATTCATTGCTACCAATAAAATAACTTTTTTTGATGTTGTCAAGATGAATGATGTTGTTCAATTCTATAGAATTATAAATGATGATTAAACTTTTTCTTTTTGTTCAGTTTGTTTTACTTCAAAAAATATTTTATTATTTTCTTTATCAAAATTTGCCAATAAAATATCACCAGATTTTATGTGTGTATTTAAAATTTCATCTGCTAATGGGTCTTCTAAATATTTTTGAATAGCTCTGTGCAATGGTCTTGCACCAAACTGCACATCATAACCTTTATCAGCAATAAAGTCTTTGGCTTCAGTAGATAATTCTAAGGTTAAACCCAATGCTGTTAAGCGTTTTGTAACACCTTTCATTAAAATATCTATAATATTGAAAATGTTTTCTTTGCTTAAAGAGTTGAAAATAACTACATCATCAATTCTGTTTAAAAACTCAGGAGAAAAAGTTTTTTTCAATGCTTTTTCAATTACAGCTTTATTATTTTCTTCTTGATTTTGTACACGAGCTGCAGTAGCAAAACCAACGCCATCACCAAATTCTTTTAATTGACGTACACCAATATTTGAGGTCATGATGATGAGTGTATTTTTGAAATTAATTTTTCTACCTGCACCATCAGTTAGCATACCATCATCTAATACTTGTAAAAGAATGTTGTAAATATCTGGGTGTGCTTTTTCAATTTCATCTAATAAAATTACACTGTATGGTTTTCTACGAACTTTTTCAGTAAGTTGTCCGCCATCTTCATAACCTACATAACCTGGAGGTGCACCAATTAAACGACTTACTGTAAATTTTTCCATATACTCACTCATATCAATTCTTATCAAAGCATCTTCGGTATCAAATAAATGTTTGGCAAGGCTTCGGGCTAATTCAGTTTTTCCTACACCTGTAGGTCCTAAAAATATAAATGAACCTATCGGTTTTTTAGGATCTTTTAAACCCACTCTATTTCGTTGAATTGCTTTTACTACTTTTATAATTGCTTCATCTTGCCCAATTACCATTCCTTTCATATCATCACTCATCTTACGCAACTTTTCTGTTTCTGCTTCTACCATTCGTTTTACAGGAATTCCAGTCATCATGTTTATTACCTCAGCAATATGTTCTTCTGTAATAGGAAAACGTTTGTGTTTACTATCTTCTTCCCAAACATTTTTTGCATTTTCTAATTCTTCTCCTAAGCGTTTTTCTTTATCTCTTAATGAAGCAGCTTCTTCAAATCGTTGGCTTTTTACTACTTTGTTTTTTTCAACTTTTATTTCTTCAATTTGTTTTTCTAATTCAACTATTTCTTTTGGAACATTGATGTTTTTTAAATGTACTCTTGCACCTACTTCATCTAAAACATCAATGGCTTTGTCTGGTAAAAGTCTATCAGTCATGTATCTATCGCTTAATTTAACACATGCTTCAAGTGCTGCATCATCATACATTACGCTATGATAATCTTCGTACTTACCTTTTATGTTGTGTAAAATTTGAATAGTTTCTTCTACAGATGGAGGGTCAACCATTACTTTTTGAAAACGTCTATCCAAGGCTCCATCTTTTTCAATGTACATTCTGTATTCATCTAAAGTACTTGCTCCTATACATTGCAATTCGCCTCTTGATAAAGCAGGTTTAAAAATATTACTTGCATCTAAACTGCCACTTGCTCCACCTGCACCAATAATAGTATGTATTTCATCAATAAAAAGTATTACATCTCTGTTTTTTTCTAATTCATTCATTATGGCTTTCATTCTTTCTTCGAACTGTCCACGATATTTTGTGCCTGCAACCAATGCAGCTAAGTCTAATGAAATAACTCTTTTGTCAAATAAAACTCTGCTTACTTTTCTTTGTACAATTCTTAAAGCTAAGCCTTCTACAATTGCAGTTTTACCAACTCCAGGTTCGCCTATTAAAACAGGATTATTTTTCTTTCTTCTTGAAAGTATTTGCGATACTCTTTCTATTTCATTATCCCTTCCTACAATGGGGTCTAAAGAGCCATTTTCTGCCATTTTTGTTACATCTCTTCCAAAATTATCTAAAACAGGAGTTTTGCTTTTTGTGTTGGATGTAGATTGTTTACTGGAGCTTTTTTGAGAAAAACTACCACTTCCTTTTTTGCCTTCGTCTAAATCATCTTCGTCATCATCATCTGTAAATTCAGATTTTGGAGTAGGAGGGTTGAATGGAGCAATACCAACAATATCTAATTCATTTCTAAACATGTCATAATCTATGTTGAATTGATTGAGAATTTGTGTTGCAATATTTTCTTTATTTCTTAAAATACTTAATAATAAATGTTCCGTTTCTACCAAAGGGCTTTTTAATGCTTTTGATTCTAATACAGTAACACGAATTACTTTTTCTGCTTGTTTAGTTAATGGTAAACTATTTATGTTGGCTACATTTTTTCCTGATTTGTCTTTCACAGCTAATTCAATTTCTTTACGAAGAGCATACAAATCTACTTTAAGGCTTTTTAATACTTTTATAGCAACATTATCCTCATCTCTTATCAATCCAAGTAATAAATGTTCTGTTCCTATAAAATCATTTCCTAATCTCAATGCTTCTTCTCTGCTGAAAGAAATTATCTCTTTTACCTGTATCGAAAAATTATTATCCATATATGTTGGGTTTATACAATGATAAAGAATATTTTTGAGCTAAGTTACTACACTTTTATTCACACAATGTTAATGAAATATAATTATGAATTTCAAAATTGATACCAAAGAAAAATTTGCTACAATAACTATTCAAGAAAATGAAATTAATGCCAATGTGGCTGATGAAATTTCAGCTATTTGTTTGCCTTATTTAACTCAATCTGTAAAAAACATTATTCTGCATGTAGAAAGTGTTAAAAACATTGATGAAGAGGCAGGAAATATTTTGGTAAAGCTGCAACAAACTTTTTATGAAAATAATGCAAGCTTTGTAGTTTGTTGTTTACAAAAAAATGTAGAAAATGATTTAGAAAACTGGGAATTATTGGAGTTGATGAATACTACACCCACAGAAAGTGAAGCTTGGGATATTATTCAAATGGAAGAAATAGAAAGAGAATTGCTGGATAGTGATGATGTTGATTTTGCTGAAGAATAAATCATTAATAAATTTTTACACAAAGCATTTTATTTTTACTTTATTATTGTAAAAAATATTTCTTAAAATAAAACCTATAATATGAAAAAGTTGTTGCTTATTCTTTTCTTATTACCTCAAATTTTATTTGCACAAGAAGGAATGAAATTTGTGCATGGTAAAACTTGGAATGAAATTTTAAAACAAGCTGCTAAAGAAAAAAAGTATATTATGATAGATGCTTATACTACTTGGTGTGGACCATGTAAATACATGAGTAATACTATTTTTCCAATGCCTGAAGCAGGAAAATTTTACAATGCCAATTTTATAAATGTAAAAGTGCAAATGGATAAAACTGAAGCAGATAATGAAGAAATAAAAAGTTGGTATGCAACTGCAGCAGAAATGGAAAAAAAATACAACGTAATGGTATATCCTACTTATTTATTTTTAAATTCAAAAGGAGAGTTGGTGCATAGAGCTGTAGGCTCATCTGACGTAAATGGATTTATTGAGAAAGGCAAATCTGCCCTTGATCCTGAAAAACAATTTTATACTTTACAAAAAAAATATCAAGAAGGTAATAGGGAAACCAAATTTTTAAAAAATCTTGCTTATGCTGCAAGTGATGTTTATGAAATGAAATTTGCTGCAGAAGTTGCAGATGCTTATTTGGAAACTCAAAAAGATTATTGGAGTAAAGAAACACTAGAATTTATTGTACGTTTTAGTCAAGAAAGCAGCAGCAAAGGATTTCAGTTTTTAATAAAAAATTATGAAAAGGCTGACCATATTTTAGGCGATTACAAAGCAAGTAAAACTATTGTTGGTATTATTACACAAGAAGAAGTTTTTAAAAAAATAAAAAGAGGTAGTTTCCCTTCAGAAGAAGAATGGAAAAAAATGGAAGAAAATATTAATGAAAAATATCCTGAATTTGCAAGTGAAAGTATTTTAAAAGCAAAAACAAGTGTATATAAAGCAGCAAAAGAATGGGAAAATTATTTTTCAGCTTCTATGCAATACATAGAAAAATATGAAGCAAAAATTAGTGCCAATGATTTAAACAGCTTTGCCTGGACATTTTTTGAGCAAAATGAAAACGCTGAGCAATTAAATATTGCTTTACGTTGGAGTAAAAAATCTTTTGAAGATAAAGAAAACCCAGCATTCATGGATACTTATGCTAACTTATTATATAAATTAGGTCGTGTAGATGAAGCTGTTGCAATGGAAACAAAAGCTATGGGTTTGCTTACTAATGATGAAGATAAAACTGCTTATCAAGAAACAATAGAAAAGATGAAAAAAGGTGAAAAAACTTGGTAATTTTTAACCAAGCAATGCAATAATTTCTTGTTGAATTAAAACACCTTTATCGTTGTTGTACCATTTTTGTAGAGCAACTTTTAATTCATCCATTGTAAAACCTGTTGCTTTTAATTTATTAAATTCAATTTGACAGTCTAAAGGTCTTGGACCCCAAACAGCACAATCTTTTCCATTTGTATCACGAATAATTAATTTAGGAATTGATTTACTGCCATTGGTTAAATAGTTATCAATTTCAGAGCCACTATCTCTAAGTTGAATTTCTAATTCAATGTTAGAATTTAATGAAGCCATCATGGTAATAAAAGGAACAATATGTGCAGCATCGCCACACCAAGGTTCAGATATTACTATCCATTTTTGTTGGCTTTTTATACTATTAATTTTTTCGATAGTTGCTTGGTTTAATACACCTGTTTTTAACCAACGATTTAATCTTGACCAATTGAGTTTTGTATATTCCATAAATGAAGCATCATTATAAGGCTCAGCAGGAGTGGAGGAGTTTAAGATGGCTTCAAAATGTTTTAAATAAGTATTAAAATTCATGTCTAATATTTTTTTGCAAAGATACTTTGTAAATTGTTTATAGCATTTAATCTCCTTTTTCCAAAATAAAAATTTCTTCAACAGGCTTTTTAAAAAGCTTTGCAATTTTTAAAGCTAACACTGTAGAAGGTACATATTTATTGGTTTCTATGGCATTAATAGTTTGCCTGCTTACAGCAATTTTATTAGCTAATTCTTCTTGAGTTAAATTTTTTATAGCTCTTTCTACTTTAATGGTATTTTTCATCTGAATTAAATTTTGAGTAGCGATATAAAACATAATTAAACCTTACAATAAAAATAATTAGTACTGTAAACATATTAAACAGCATAATATTCATAAAAGCAATGCCATAAATAAATACAAAAGAAAACAGCAGTAAAATATAATTTACAAGTACTGCCCATAATAAAGATGATTGACGAAGGTTGGCAATAAATTCATCTTCATTTTTTTCTTTTGAAAAAACTATTAATAAACCACCAATAATAAATAAAGAACCAACAAGAGTGCCTGTAATATTGGTTTTTATGACACTAAAAAATTCGGACTTGCCAAAAATTTCATCACTATAAATAGCAAATATTTTTGTGTTCAATGGTAGGTTATCTGTACCATTGGTAATTAAAATTATTCCTACTATAGTAGAAGGAATTAATAAAAACCATCCTAAATTTTTGTATTTGTTAGGCAATAAGAATTGATGTAGCATAGTTTAAAAATTTCAGCAAATGTAAAGTATAGTTTACATATAGACAAATATAATTTACATAATGTAATAAAAACTTAACACTTATTTACACAAATTAGTTAAAAAATATTCACTCATCTGTGTATATGATAAATGGTACTTAGAATGATAAAAATAATTACAGTTTTGAAAGCATTTTTCTACAAATTTGCAATCTTTAAAAAATAGTTTATGTCTAAATTTTTCAAACAATCATTTCTAAAAACGTTTTTCTTTTTATCTGTTATAATTATTCCTGTTATTGCTTTTAGTTGGGGAGTTACAGGTCATAGAGTTGTGAGTGAAATAGCTAAAAACCATTTAACGAATAAAAGTAAAAGAGAAATAAAAAAAATAATAGGTAATGAATCTATTTCGAGTTGGGCAAATTGGCCAGATTTTATAAAATCTGATACAACCCATACTTGGGATCATACATCTACCTGGCATTATGTAAATTTACCCAGTAATTTATCTAAAGAAGCATTTATTGCAGCTTTACAACAATTACCTCCAGAAAATCTTTACTCTCAAATTATTTCAATGAAAAACCAATTAGCAGATAAAACATTGAGTATTGATCAAAGAAAAACAGCTTTAATATTTTTGATTCATTTGATAGGCGATTTGCATCAACCTTTGCATGTAGGCAGGGGAGAAGACTTAGGAGGCAATAGAATAAAAATTAATTGGTTTGATAAAAGCACCAATTTACATTCTTTGTGGGATAATGCTTTGGTAGATTTTCAACAATATAGTTATACAGAATATGCAAGCATTTTAGATATTGCAGATAAAAATCAAATTACCGCTTGGCAAAACTCTTCCTTAGAAGATTGGTTTTACGAAACCTATCAATTAGCTAATAAAGTTTATGCATCTGTGCCTACAGATTTAAAGTTTGGTTACAGATATAATTTTGAATTTAAAAAGGATTTAGACAATCAATTACTCAAAGGTGGTTATCGTTTAGCAAAAGTGTTAAACGATGCTTTAAAATAAAACTGGTTATTAATCATATTTGTATTAAACAAAACATAGAAATATTTTTTAATATTTTGCTTTGATTATAGAAACACCTTTAATCGTAGTTTTTGTTTTGTCCTGCATTAACCCATTGTACATTAAGCATACCTTTTCTGGTTTGCCCTTCTGCAAAAGATAAAAATGCTATAACTTGCAGATTTGCAGTATTTAATCCTGTAATATCTAATAAAAAATTAGCAGTATATTCACCATCTTTTACTTGATTTGCCACAGGTATAATTATACCTTTTACAGTTGTAGGAGAGAGTTTGTAAATAGCATTTTGGGTATAATTTGTAATAGTGTCTCCTGAATTATAAAATGGATTGCCAGGATAACTATCATTATGATTATAAAAATTGTTTTGAGCAAAAGTTTTATTGTTTTCAACCATTATAACAGTAAGTCTTAAACTGTCTTTTATAGTTACATCAAAGCCAATTTTTGTGGTTACATTCAAAGTGTTACCAGCAACAGAAGTATTTAAGGCTAAACCAGTTACAGCATATCTTTGATAAAAATTTCTAAATTCTGTGCTATCTGCTAAATTACTTATATCTCCATTTTCGTTCATAAATCCAGTTCTATTAACTAAAATTTTAGGCACAGAAGAAAAGCCATAAGTTGCTCTCATAAATGAATCTACAGTTCTATCAGCTAAGGCATCATTGCTATGGTATCTTATTGTATAAAGTTTATTGTTTGCCAACATAAAGTTATTGAGTTTATAATCAACTCTTGGACACCAGCCACACCAAGCTGCTGTAAAATCTTCTGCTAATACTTTAGAAGTATATTTGGCAGTTGGAGGAGTTGATGTAGCAACTGTTAAAGTATCACTCAAAACGCTATATTTATTAGCAAAAATTTTATGATTACCTTGTTTATTTATATCAAAAAATACAGCATTTCCTAAAATGGGTTGTCCATCAACCATAATTACAGAACTTGAAGTAATATCTGTACTGTCTTGATCTTTTACTGTAACAGTAATTTCATCAATACCATTTGCTACCACAGTAGTTTTATTGATAGAAATTTTTAAAGCTTTAGGAATTGAAATTCCAGTATCGTTTTTGGTACAAGAAAATAAAGTAATAGCAGCTAAAAAATAAATAATAATTGAGTTAGTCTTTTTCATGCAAAAATTTAATGGCTGCAAACATAAATCAATAAGCAACTAATAGAAATAAAATTTCTATTAACTTTCATTTTTTACATTATTACAACAATTATTGATTTTAGTTGTAAGTAAAGTTTAAAATTAAATTTTCAATTTTAATTACCTATAATTAATATTATGTTAAGTAAGTTATTTGTTAATAAATATTTAAAACTAAATGCAGCATAAACTACTTTGTTATGTCATCTCTGAGTTTAAATAATTTTTTAACCCTAAACTCATTGCAAATGAAAAAATTAGTCATTCTTATGGCTGGGTTGTTCCTACTTACAGGACAGCTTTTAGCCCAAAGTTCACGTACTATTGTTGGTAAAGTGACAGATGATAATGGAGCAGCTATTGCTAATGCTTCTGTTATTGTTAAAGGATCAACAATTGGTACAACAACAGCAGCAGATGGTTCCTTTTCTTTAAAAGTACCAGAAACTGCAAAAGCTTTAATTATTTCTTCTGTAAATTTTATTACAGTTGAAGTTTCTATTTCAAAAAATTCCAATGTAAATGTTACCTTACAGCCTACTACTGGAAACTTGGAAGAAGTTGTAGTAATTGGTTATGGTACACAAAAGAAAAAGGAAGTTACTGGTGCAATTAGTCAGGTAAATCCTGCTACTATTTCAACTTTAGTAACTCCAAGTATTGATAAGCAATTAGGAGGAAGAGCAACAGGTGTACTTGTTACAAATTCAAGTGGATTAGTAAACGACCCGCCAAGAATTAGAATTCGTGGCGTAAACTCTATTAATGGTAGTGCTTCTCCCCTTTTTGTATTAGATGGAATACCTATTTCTACTGGTGGATTTGCAGGATATACCAGCGATAACCTATTGGCAAATATTAA
>Ga0116193_1001143_pt1 | contig 22819 bp, 26 predicted proteins | sample AD_UKC115_MetaG_FD_89892 | JGI IMG/M metagenome (GOLD analysis project Ga0116193, IMG submission 89892) | Active sludge microbial communities of municipal wastewater-treating anaerobic digesters from Hong Kong - AD_UKC115_MetaG | ecosystem: Engineered > Bioreactor > Anaerobic > Digestate... | reverse complement strand
GTTGCTTTTTTATTTATTATTCTTTATTTTTATAGTTGTCACTTTAAAGCCATTAGAGTACAAAAAATAACAGTAATAATTATGCAGGCTAAAAAAGCAGTGGAAAGTTTTGCCGTAATGAATGAATATGTATTGCCCAATGATACGAATGTGTTTGGTAATTTAATGGGTGGCCGACTAATGTATTGGATGGATATTGCGGCTAGTATTTCTGCAGGGAAGCATTGTAATGCTCCTTGTATGACTGCTTCGGTGGATAATCTTTCTTTTAAGAATCCTATTAAGTTGGGTAATATTGTGCATATAGAAGCAAAGGTTAGTAGAGCTTTTAATTCCTCTATGGAAATACATTTAAGTGTTTGGGGAGAGGATCTTTTGCATCAGTATAGGTATGAAAGTAATGAAGCGTATTTTACGTTTGTTGCGTTAGACCCTAATAACAAGCCGAGACCTGTGCCTCAATTAATACCTGAAACATCAGAGGAAATAAAGCTGTATGAAAGTGCCTTGCGTAGGCGTCAGCTACGCTTAATATTATCTGGTAAAATGAAGCCAGATGATGCTTCGGAGTTGAAAGCTTTATTTACCCAATAATTGTGTTTGTAGAGGATATGCGTATAATTTCAATTAGTATCGTAAACATTTCTACGAGAAATTGTATTAAAATGAATTCTCTAACAAATGTCTAACATAAATAGGTGACTTTAATACTGAAAGGTTATAATAGTTAACGATTCCTGTAATGAACCTCTAGCATAAATCAAGTATCTTCTATCATTATCCTATATAGGATAATGATAGAAGATGCAAAATGGGATGGTTTTAAAGGCTATCTCACCAATACAAATTTAGCCAAAGAAGAAGTGATAGAAAAATATCATTAACTGTGGCAAATAGAAAAAGCATTTAGCATAGCAAAGTCAGATTTAGATATAACGCCCTATCTATAATCAATTAAAGAAGAGAATAGAAGCACACATTTGCATAGCGGTTGCAACTTGTAAAATTTATAAAGAATGGGATAGGAAATTTAAAGAAAACAAAAGCAGCCTAACACCAGAAAAGGCTATTAACATTCTTAAAACTATTTACAGCGTTGAGTTTAAAACTCCTTATACAACTAAAAAAATGTACACAATTAATATTAAAATCAGACGAACAAAAAAACTAGTCAATGTGTTTAATCCGAAAATTTAATCTTGGGTGTCTCATTGCACAACACAGGAGTGTCAGCAAAACAGATCAGGATTATCTACCTTGTACCTTGCTATATTTTTTATACAATCTCTATCAATTCAATATCAAAAATTAGATCTTCGCCCGCCAATGGGTGGTTGGCATCTAATACAATACTAGCTTCTTTTATTTCTGCTATAGTTACGGGAATGGGGTCGCCATTATTGGTGGTCATATGCAACTGCATTCCAATTTTTGGATCAATATCAGATGGAATATCCTTTTTATTAACGTCTATAATTAGTTGGGATTGTTTTGGCCCATAGGCTTCGTTTACAGGTATTTGTACTGTTTTTTTTTCACCAATGCTCATGCCTTTTACACCATTATCAAATCCCACAATTACCATTCCTTTACCTAACTCAAATTGCAATGGATTTTTGCCTTCAGAAGAATCAAATACAGTTCCATTAGTTAAACTTCCACGATAATGCACTTTTACGGTATCTCCTGTTTTTGCTTGTTGCATAAATTGGTTTTTAATTTTTTATGCTGTGCAAGGTAGAACTTAAGTTTTGATTTTTTGTTTAAGAGATACATTTATTCCAAAAATTAAATTATTGTAATAATTTTGTGTGTATGCGTATTGGAGCTATGAATATGGTAAAACCGTTTGAAGCCGAAGATGTTGATCTGCTTGTAAAGCTTCAACATTCATACAGTCTTATTGTGTGGAATGATGATGTAAATACATTTGATTGGGTTATTGAAACATTAATGAAAATTTGTGGCCATACACAAGAACAAGCGGAGCAGTGTGCTCTATTTATCCACTTTCAAGGAAAATATGCTGTAAAACATGGAGATTACGAAACCCTTGAGCCTATGTGTACTGCTATTACGGATCGAGGAATAAATGCAACCGTAGAAATTGTTGCTGAATAAAAGGTATAAATATCTCTATACATTCTTAAATGGCTCTATCTATTTTAGATCGCACCCCCACATTTCCGCCTGTTGAAGAGGCGGATGAAGATGGGCTGTTGGCAATGGGGGGAGATTTAAGCGTAGAAAGGCTGTTGCATGCATATGAAAAAGGTATTTTCCCTTGGTATGAAGGCGATGTGCCTTTGTGGTGGTGTCCCGATCCGCGTTTTGTATTGTTCCCAGATGAATTGAAAGTGAGCAACAGCATGCAACAATTGCTTAAAAAAAATACTTTTGAATTCAGTATCAATAAAGCTTTTGAAGAAGTTATTCATCAATGTAAAACAACATATAGGCAAGGGCAGCAAGGCACTTGGATTACAGATGAAGTAAAATATGCGTACACTCAATTACATTATTTAGGCTATGCACATAGTGCCGAAGTATGGCTAAATGAAACATTGGTAGGTGGTTTATATGGCATAAGATTAGGAAAACTATTTTTTGGTGAAAGTATGTTTAGTCTAGTAAGCAACGCAAGTAAATATACTTTTATAAAATATATAGAACAACTTAAAAAAGATAATATTCAATTAATTGATTGTCAGGTGTACACACAACATTTAGAAAGTTTAGGTGCCAAAATGATTCATAGAAAAGATTTCATTACACTACTTAATGAACATATTGATAAGAAGATCATTTAAGATGTGTTTTATTTGATTACTTTGTATCAATAAATTATATATCGATGCTGAAAAATATTCAACCATTAAATGAAAAAGAAACTCGTGCCGGTTTTGGCGAAGGCATAGTGGAAGCGGCTAAAAGGAATGAAAAAGTTGTGGCGCTAACAGCAGATTTAGCCGGATCTATGAAACTGAATACCTTTATAAAAGAATTCCCTAATCGCTTTATACAATGTGGCATTGCAGAAGCTAATATGATGTGCATTGCAGCCGGATTAGCTACTGGTGATCAAATTCCTTATACAACTACATTTGCCAATTTTAGTACAGGCAGAGTATATGATCAAATACGTCAATCTATTGCCTATTCCAATAAAAACGTAAAAATATGTGCATCACATGCCGGCCTTACGTTGGGTGAAGATGGAGCTACACATCAAATATTAGAAGACATAGGTATGATGAAAATGTTGCCTGGTATGACAGTTATAGTACCTTGCGATTTTAATCAAACTAAAGCAGCAACTATGGCTATTGCTGATTATATAGGTCCTGTATATCTCCGTTTTGGAAGACCTAAATGGCCAAATTTTACACCAGAAAATCAACCATTTGAAATAGGTAAAGCACAATATTTTTCAACGGGAAAGGATATCAGCATCTTTGCTTGTGGGCATATGGTATGGAAAGCAATGGAGGCGGGTAAAGTTTTAGAAGAAGAAGGAATAAGTGTAGAACTCATCAATATACATACTATAAAACCCTTAGATGTAGAAGCTATAAAACAATCTATACAAAAAACAAAATGTGCTGTAACGGTAGAAGAACATAATATTATTGGGGGATTGGGAGATAGCATAGCTCAGGTAGCCGCTAAGCATTTTCCTATACCTATTGAATATATAGGAACCAATGATACGTTTGGTGAGAGTGGAACACCTACAGAACTTTTAAAAAAATATGGATTAGATACACCAAACATTATTGCTGCTGCTGAAAAAGTTTTGGCTAGAAAACAGAAATAATCGCAGCAGTAAAAAATATTTTCACACATTAAATGTATTTGTGCTGAATAGAAAATCAATTTTATGCTATTTGTTATTACACATCATGAGTATAACAACTCAAGCACAGTATATTACTATAACCGGAACGGTGTATGATCTATCACAAAAAATACCTTTGGAAGCAGTTGCTGTACAAAGTTCTTCAGGAAGCGCAGTAATTACAGATTCCTTGGGAAAATATGCCATAAAAGTTAAGCAAACAGATTCTATTTGGTTTTCTATGATTGGGAAAACAACACATAAATATGCAATTAATACTATTCAAGACCCTGAACATTTTAATGTTGCTATACACGTTAGCGTTCCTTCTTTGCCGGGCGTAATTATACGCAATAGTTCTTACAAGTTGGATTCTATTCAAAATAGAAATGATTACGCTAAGATTTTTAATTTCCAAAAACCTACTCTACAATTTAATGGTGGCGGATTAAATCTAGATGAGCTCATTAATATTTTTCGATTTAAACGAAACAAAAGAATAACACAATTACAAGAAAGATTGATAGAGCAAGAACGTAGTAAATACATAAGTCGTAGATTCAGTAAGGCATTCATCCGAAAGCTTACTCATTTACAATCGCCCGAACTAGAAATTTTTATAGAACAGTATAAACCCAGTTACGAGATGTTACTTAACCTTAATGATTTGGAATTAGGTTATTACATTCAAAAATGTTTTGAGAAATATAAATACGTTCAATAAGTAATATCTATTTTTATTTTTTTAATCATATAAAAAGTATGCTATATCGCGCTATAGGTTTAATGAGTGGTAGCTCGCTTGATGGGCTAGATATTGCTTTTGTCGAATTTCATGAAACAGCAGGTCAATGGAGTTATACATTGGAGTATGTGGAGACAATTGCGTACACAAAGGACTGGAATAACCGGTTAAAAAATGCCGCTCAACTTTCTGTATATGACTATCATTTACTACATACAGAATATGGGTGTTGGATAGCGGAACAGGTGAATATGTTTATTGATAAACATCATCTACAGCATCAGGTACAGTTAATCTCATCACATGGACATACTGTATTGCATAATCCTGCTGCAGGTGTAACGGCTCAAATAGGAAGTGGAGCAGATATTGCAGTAGGAACAGGTATTAATGTCGTAAGTGATTTGCGTGTTATGGATGTAGCATTAGGTGGACAAGGAGCGCCCATTGTTCCTAAAGGAGAGCAGCTGCTTTTTGCACAGTATAATTATTGGTTGAACATTGGCGGCATTGCTAATATCACCATAAAAAATAACAATACGTACAAAGCCTTTGACGTTTGCTCCGCTAATAGAGTGCTGAATGCGCTTGCTGCAAAAAAGAATCTGGATATGGATATTGATGGTGCTCTAGCTGCAAAAGGAACATGTTGTCAAGCCTTGTTAGATGCTTTAAATAGTCAATCATATTATCAACAACCGCCTCCAAAATCATTGGCGAATGAATTTGCAACAGATGTGCTATTGCCTATCATAGAGTCATTTAATATTAGCATAGAAGACGCATTGCATACGTATGTGCAGCATATAATTTTTCAACTACGCAATAGCATTGCGTACATGGGTGGTAGCTATGAAAATCAGCAACGGTCATTGTTTATTACAGGGGGTGGGGCTTTAAATACATACTTAATACAACAGCTACAACATCAACTTTCTTCTTTACGTATAGAAGTTATAGTTCCTGATAAAGCTACTATACAATATAAGGAAGCATTAATTATGGCGTTGCTTGGTATATTACGTTGGAGGGAAGAAAATACAACAATGGCAACTGTTACAGGTGCTCGACGGAATAGTATAGGTGGTGCCGTATGGATAGGGCAAGAAGCATAATTAATTACGAGTTAAAAATTACGAATTTGAGAATCGATATTATAACTGTTGTTCCAAATCTATTAGAGGGCCCATTTAGCCATTCTATTTTAAAACGTGCACAAGAAAAAAACTTATTAAAAGTTAATGTAATTAATTTAAGAGATTATAGTGCCCATAAACAGAAGCAGGTAGACGATTATCCTTTTGGTGGTGGGGCGGGCATGGTATTAATGATAGAGCCATTAGTGAATGCTATTGAGGCCTTACAAAAAAATACATCTTACGATGATGTGATATATATGACACCTGACGGAGAAATGTTTAATCAAAAAATAGCAAATCAACTATCTCTTCAAAAAAAATTATTACTTATTTGTGGACACTATAAAGGTATTGATGAACGGGTAAGAGAGCATTTTATAACCCGTGAAATATCTGTGGGAGATTATGTGTTGAGCGGGGGAGAGCTTGCTGCTGCTGTAGTAGTAGATGCTATTGGACGCTTAATACCTGGCGTACTTAGCGATGAAACTTCTGCATTGTTTGATTCCTTCCAAGATAATTTATTAGCACCACCTATATATACCCGCCCTGCTGATTTTAGAGGATGGAAAGTTCCAGATATATTATTAGGAGGTAATACGCCTAAAGTGGAAGAGTGGCGATATGAACAATCTGTATTGCGTACTCAAGAACGTAGACCCGATTTGCTAAAAGGAAAAGAATAAAGTTACATTTGCAAAAAATATTTCTGTGAATAGCAAGTTAAAAAAAATTCTTATTGCAGATGATGAGGTAGATATTTTAGAAATTGTTCAATACAATTTAGCCAAAGAAGGATACGACGTACATACAGCTAAGGATGGCCTAGAGGCGTATGAAAAAGCTCAAAAAATTCAGCCCGATTTAATTATATTGGATATTATGATGCCCCGTAAAACGGGTATTGAGGTATGTCAGCAATTACGCATACTGCCTGAGTTCCAAAAAACATTTATTCTTTTTTTAACGGCACTTAGCGATGAGCAAACGCATTTAAAAGGATTTGAAATGGGGGCGGATGATTATATTCGAAAGCCGATTAGCCCAAAAATATTGGTGAGCAGAGTCAATGCATTATTTCGCAATGTGCATAAGCATACAGATAAAAAAATACATATAAAAAACATTGTTATAGATCCCAATCGATTTGTAGTAATTGTAGATGGAATAGAGAAAATATTAGCCAAAAAAGAATTTACACTATTATATTTATTGGCTTCTAATCCTGGCCATGTATGCTTACGCAATGAAATATTAAGTAAAATATGGGGTAGTGACATTATTGTAGGAGATAGAACAATTGATGTACATGTAAGAAAAATTCGCCAAAAACTGGGTATTGATTGTATTAAAACAGTAAAAGGAGTAGGCTATAAGTTTGAACTGTAATATTAATCCATAGTTGATTATTTAAATTTAACCATTCATTAAAATGACACTTACTTATTACGGTCATGCTTGTTTTCTAATAGAAACAAAAGGAAAAAAAATATTATTTGATCCATTTATTACTCCCAATGATCTAGCTAAACATATTGATATAAATAAAGTGGAGGCAGACTATATCTTTTTATCGCATGGCCATGGCGATCATATTGCAGATTGTGTACATATTGCGCAAAAAACAGGGGCCACTTGTGTAGGAGCATTTGAAGTAATGAGCTGGTTGCAATCAAAGGGGATTAGCAAAACACATGCTATGAATCATGGCGGTCAATGGTGTTTTGATTTTGGTGTTGTTAAATGTGTGCATGCTGTACATTCTTCTAGCATGCCTGATGGTAGTTATGGTGGCAATCCTATGGGATTTGTTTTTACAACAGAAGAAGGTAATTTTTATTATTCTGGAGACACAGCATTAACAATGGATATGCAATTGATACCCCATTGGGCCAAGCTTGATTTTACAGTGATGCCTGTTGGAGATAATTTCACTATGGGTGTTACAGATGCTATTAGAGCAGCAGATTTTGTTCAGTGTAGTACAGTTGTGGGCGTACATTATGATACCTTTGGGTTTATTAAAATAGATCATGCAAAAGCAATAAATGATTTTAAAACTGCTGGAAAAAAATTACTATTACTCCGTATTGGTGAGGAGATGAAAATTTTGTAGTTGTTAAATTTATATACCATAGTGAAAAAAAAACTACTCAATGTAAAGTGTAGTACCCTATTTTATTTACTGCTTGGGTTCTTTATCATCAGTATGCTGCAAGCGATATTTACAGAACTTGCCGATGATGAAGCTTATTATTGGATGTATGCTCAATATTTGGATTGGGGGTATTTCGATCATCCACCAGCAATAGCATTATTTATAAAGTTGGGATATACATTGTTTCATAATACTCTAGGTGTTAGATTAGTTGTAGTTGTGGCTGCGTCAGTAACTGGCTATTTGGCATGGTTAATGGCAAATAACCAATCGGCTCATGCATCAGCAAATCAATCCCATTGGCTATTTGGAGCTTTGCTTTTTGCATTCCCACTTATTCATATATATGGCTTTGTTGCTACACCCGATGCTCCGTTATTATTATTTTCAACGTTGTTTTTATACCTGTACTATCGATTTCTGCAAAATGCTACATATACATTGGCTGTTATTATGGGAATTGTTATTGCAGCAATGTTATATAGTAAGTATCATGCCATATTGGTCTTATTGTTCATTGTACTTTCAAATCTAAAAATTTTAAAAAAGCCCCAAACTTGGTTGGCTGTTACTATTAGTATTTTATTATTTCTACCTCATGTTTTGTGGCAATGGAACCACGACTTTCCTTCTATAAAATATCACTTGATAGAACGGTCTGAATCTTCATATGATTATTTTTATACTATTGAATATTTCTTAAACCTATTTGTAATTTTTAATCCTCTTTTATTTCCTTTAATTGTTTGGGTATTTATTAAGTATAGATGGGATAATCTTTTTCAAAAAGCATTATACTATATTGTTGTTGGAACATTTTTTTTCTTTTTGCTTTCTTCCATTCGTGGTCATGTACAACCGCAATGGTTAATTATTACATTTATTCCAACTGTTATTTTTCTATATCAAAAAACTATTTTATTATTTAAAACTAGAAAATACATTCTACGTGTTTTATATCCTACAGCCATACTTATATTTATTTTACGATTAGGAATGGCAATAGATATACTGCCTGTAGATACAGAGTTTCATGATCTTAAACGATATAAAAAAATACATAATGTATTAGGAAATACGCCTGTAATATTTGAAGACACCTATCAAATGCCATCAAAATATACTTTTTATACGGGCATATTTGCTACAACACATAACAATATAAATTATCGACAAAATCAATATGATATATGGCAAAATAGAGATGGACTATTGTATGGCAAGTCGGTTGTTTTTATTCGTGATTATCATACGCCAGGATCTATTGCATATGCTTTAAGTAAGGGAGACACTATTTATGCAACATATATTACACACTATAACACTATCCGAAATCTACAGATAGACTACACGAAATTTCCCGAAAAAATAAAAGCTGGTACTACAAAAAATGTAATGTTGAATATATATAATCCATACAATTATGCCATTTATTTAAACGATACAGCCTTTCCGGTAGTGGTTAAAGCATTATTTGTACCAACAGATAGTGGTTGGAATAGTATGAAAGTTACAGAAGTGCATTTTGATCAGGAGGTATTTCGGTTGCCTCCCCAAAAACAACTACAAATTGCTGCAAAAGTAGACATGCCAAGTATTCCAAATACATATCATTTTAATATAGTATTTCAGCAGCCTTATTTTTTATATCCTTTTAATAGCAAACGTCAAGTATTGACTATCCAATAAGCATTATTAATTTTTTATGTATGGTTGCTATTGGGTTCATTTTTTAAGGTTACTTTGTAGGCCTTAAAAAAATCTATTGAAACTGTCTTATAAAACATATCAATTAGCCTTTCAATATCTGTTTACAATTTCTAAAACAAGCAAAGCCCATCAGACAATAGTAGGTGTAGAGTTAGAGCACTTGGGCATTAAAGGGTATGGCGAGGCCCCTATTATTAGTTACTATCCATATTCTCTAGAAAAAATAATAAACGATATAGAGGCCAAGAAAACACAAATAGAAAAATTTGCCTTTACAACTCCAGAAAGATATTGGCATTATCTACATCATCTTATTCCAGATAATCCATTTTTAGTATGTGCCTTAGATATAGCAGCATGGGATATATATGGGAAAATGAGTGGTAAAGCCTTATATAAATTATGGAATGTAGATTATGCAAAATCTCCTCAAACAAGCTATACTATTGGGTTAGATGACATTGATGTTATGGTTAAAAAATTGAAGCAACACCCTTGGCCTATTTATAAAATAAAATTAGGAACAACAGATGATGTGTCTATTATAAAAGAATTACGTAAACATACCAATGCTATTTTTAGAGTAGATGCTAATGCAGCTTGGACTCCATCACAAGCTTTGAGTATAATTAAATCATTACAGTTATTGGGTGTTGAATTAGTAGAACAACCTTTAGCAAAGAATGATTGGGAAGGAATGCAATACCTATATCAACATAGTTCTATTCCTTTATTTGCTGATGAAAGTTGTGTAAGCGAAAATGATGTAATTCAATGCGCATCCTGCTTTCATGGCATTAATATTAAACTAACCAAATGTAGCGGTATTACGCCTGCCAAACGAATGATAGAAAATGCTCGAAATCATAACCTTAAAATTATGATTGGAAGTATGAATGAAAGTACTATCGGAACAGCCGCTGCTGCACATTTACTTCCATTAGTCGATTATGCAGATATAGATGGACCATTGTTATTAAAAGAAGATGTAGCAACAGGTTTATCATACAATAATGGATATGTAACCGTTTCAGATAAAAGTGGATTAGGTATTGAAAGAATATGGAGAAAGTTACAGCATATCTAAATAGTATTTAATTTATGTAAAACTGTAAATTCGGCATCATTTATAAAAAAAAGACAATGAAAATCTTTTATTATTTCTCTATCGGTTTGCTATTTGCAAATTGTACAACACAAAAACTTTCAATTTCACAGATTAACTTTGATGCTGATGCTTGCTTTGGAACTTGTCCAGTCTTCACAATGATAATTTCTAGTGACGGAACAGCACATTATAACGCAAAAATGTATAATGAAAGAAAAGGTCAATTTACTACTATTATCAGACCTTCGCAATTTGATAGTTTAACTAATCTGATTGCAAAATCTGATTTTTTTAATTTAAAAAATGAGTATTCAACAGATTGGACAGATCATCCAACATATTCTTTGACAATTAAATTAAAGAACGGAAAAAATAAAACAATTAGCGATTATGGACCAAGTGGGCCAGACAAACTTAAAAAAATATACTACTTAATCTTTTCTCTAAGAGAAACTCAAAATTGGGAATAAAATGGTGTTTAATCTAAAAAGTATGAAATGTGTTATGCTCTTATTGATATTTTTTACGAGTTCAAATTTTATTTTGGACAAAAAGAACACTAGTCCTAATTATTAAACGATTTTTTGAAACCCTCGGGGATTATGCGAAAGAAAGCCATTCGTCAGCATAAAATAATATTAACTTAGATAATATCTAATAATAATAATGAAAAAAACAACCTTATCAATTTTATCTCTTTGGTTTACAATTCTAACTGTAGGACAAGCAAATAACGACGAAAAACTTATTGAACTTGGCAAGGCATATAAAGACTTTATGTTTCGTAATGAGCCAACCAACAAGTTTTTCAAAGACCTAAAAGCAAATGTGCCAGAAAACTTAAAAAACGCAACTAAATTTATAGTTCAAACAATTACAACAAAAAATAATTTATTAACCCAACAATTTTTATCTCGACCCGATAACCAAACGTTAAGGCAAATTTTCATAATTAGAGCAATAAACCGCAACTTACGTACAGAAAATCAGGTTAATAATAACAAACTTATAGACAGCTTGACAACTGCAGATATGCCGACGTATGAATTAGTTAATAATTATTATGAAATTTTGTTTACAGCAATTGGGAATAAAAATCAACCGTTTGACTTTTCAAAAGTAGATTTTAAGTTTAAAGACTATAATCTTAAAGATGACACAGAAAAAGGAATTTTATTTTTACAATGTATTAGGCTTTGTAACTCAACAATTTGGGGATACATGAATATTGTTAAACCTCCAAATACTAAAAAAGCGTATAATAACATTAAAAAATATCCAAAAATTAATGGACAACCATATTATCAATATACTGACTTTTATTTTACAGACTTTGAAATAAATATTATTGAAGACAAAGGGCCACAAAGTTATAAAAGCTATTATTTAGATAAATTTTATGAAATACTTTTATATCATCTGCTTTGCTTAAACAAAGAAGGAGGAACGGAAAAAGAAAAAAATGATTTATTACTTGGTTCAATATTGAAGACGAAAAACCTTTACAAATACACTAAATATAAAAAGGTATTAGAAGAAATTTGTCAAGAACAAAAAGTGAATTAATTCAAATATTTGATATTCGCTAATTTCGTTACCACATGAAAATTGTTATACTAGATAATTACGATTCTTTTACTTATAACCTTGTTCATTTAGTAGAAAAGATACTACAACAAAAAATTGATGTAGTTAAAAATGATGAATGGGGTTTAGATGGATTTGCTGCTTATGATAAAATCATACTTTCTCCAGGCCCAGGTATTCCTGAAGAGTCGGGTATGTTGTTACCTGTTATCAAAAAATATGCTGCTTCAAAAGCATTGCTGGGTATATGTTTGGGCCATCAAGCCATTGCGCAATCTTTTGGAGCAAAATTGATTAATTTAAAGCAAGTGTACCATGGAGTAGCAACACCTATAAGCATTCAACACGCAACATGCAACATGCAACATAATTTATTTAGTGGGCTTCCTAAAAAAATACAAGTTGGCCGTTACCATAGTTGGATAGTTAGCAAAGAAAATTTTCCTACAGAACTGGAAATAACAGCGGTTGATGACAATGGCTATATCATGGCTTTGCAACATCGAAGTTTGAATGTAACAGGTATGCAATTTCATCCAGAAAGCATATTAACGCCCCAGGGTGAAGCGATAATGCAAAACTGGCTAAATGCGTAATAAGATTAATTATTAAGCTTTGTAAAGAATTGTTACTTTTGCGAGGTTATAAATGCTATTACCAATGCTCTTGCTTAACATTGACTGGCTTTTCATTGTAGAAAAATTTTGTCTTACGGTAGCCGTAGTAATGGCCTCATTGGGAGTAGCCATGTACAGCACATGGGCTGAACGTAAGGTGGCAGCTATTATACAAGATCGTAAAGGGCCAAATAGAGCTGGACCTTTTGGCATACTACAGCCTTTAGCAGATGGTTTAAAATTGTTTTTTAAGGAAGAAATTATCCCTAATTCTTCTAATAAATTTTTGTTTATACTTGGCCCATGCTTATCCATGCTAATGGCTATGATGACAAGTGCTGTAATTCCTTGGGGAGATAAGGTTTCATTATTTGGTAGAACCATTAATCTTCAAATAGCAGATATCAATATTGGTATTCTATACATATTCGGTGCAGTAAGTATGGGCGTATATGGTATTATGATTGGCGGTTGGGCTTCTAACAATAAATTTTCCTTATTAGCCGCCTTAAGAGGAGCTTCACAAGTTATAAGTTACGAACTGCCAATGGGGCTTTCTCTTATTGCATTACTAATGCTCACGGGTTCATTAAGTATGAAAACTATTGTAGCACAACAAATGGCTCCGCATGCATTATGGAATATTGCTTATCAACCTTTAGGATTTTTAATTTTTCTTATCTGTGCTTTTGCAGAATGTAACCGTACCCCATTTGATTTACCAGAAGCAGAAAATGAACTTAACTTTGGATATCATCAAGAATATTCTTCCATGAAGTTGGGATTTTATTTGTTTGCAGAATATATTAACATGTTTATTAGTAGTGCTGTTATGGCTACTTTATTTTTTGGAGGATATGATGTGCCTTTCTTAAATGAAAGCCTTTTATCTCCCAATATTGCAGCATTAATTGGTGGAGCAGCACTATTCTTAAAAATTGCTTTTTTCTTATTTTTATTTATGTGGGTACGTTGGACAATCCCACGGTTTAGGTACGATCAATTAATGAATTTAGGCTGGAAAGTATTAATTCCACTTGCGTTAGTTAATATGCTTATAACAGGTGCAGTTATTTTATGGTTAAAGAAATAATATAAAATGATCCTTTCACAAGAACATATTAAAAAAATAGTGCAGGAATATTTTAAAGATAAGCCTGCAAAAAAAGTCTATCTATTTGGAAGCTTTGCCAGAGGCGATGCAGATGAAAATAGCGATATAGATTTATTGGTAGATCTTGATTGTACAAAACATATTGGTTGGCAATTTTATAATTGGTATAACGAACTACAAGATATTTTTAAACGAAAAGTAGATGTTGTTTCTAATGTAAGTAAACCAGAACACACCTCTAATTGGGATTTAATAGTACATATTAATCAACAAAAAAAAGTATTGTATGAAAAAGGGTGAGGCTGATAGAATGAGGCTGGAGCATATATTACAAGCTGTTTATTTTATACTAGATAAAATAAAAGACATTACAGAGGGTGAATTTTACAGAAATGATATATTAAAATATGCACCACTGCTTAAGTAAATAGAAATAATGGGTGAGGCAGCTAATTTTTTGAGTAGTGAAATACAATTTAAATATAATGATATTGAATGGCTTAAAATGATCTCTACCAGACATTATTATGTTCATGCATATTTTAATATAAACTGGATAATGGTTTGGGAAACCATTCAAAATAATATTATCCCGCTAAGAAATAAAATAGAGAAAATGTATAACGAGTTAACAAATGCAAGCCCTAACCCATAAATCAAAAGTAGTTAATCGTAAACCCATGAATTTTTGGGAAAAGATGTATCTACCATCTATTCTAAAAGGCATGCTCATAACGTTTAAACATATTTTTAGAAAAAAAGCAACCATAAATTATCCTGAACAAAAACGTCCATTCAGCCCTGTTTTTAGAGGATTACATGTACTAAATAGAGATGAAGAGGGTCGTGAACGATGTACTGCTTGTGGATTGTGTGCAGTAGCTTGTCCTGCAGAAGCCATTACTATGGAAGCAGCAGAACGCTTACCAGAAGAAGAACATTTATATAGAGAAGAAAAGTATGCGGCTAAATATGAAATTAATATGCTGCGCTGTATTTTTTGTGGTTTATGTGAAGAGGCTTGCCCTAAAGATGCTATTTATTTAAGCGAAACCTTTGCGCCTGCTAATTATCAACGAAAGGGGTTTATTTATAAAAAAGAAGACTTACTTATACCCAACCCCTTACTAGAGACAGAAGAGTACATTAAAGCAAAAGGCACCAATGGTTGAGATACGAATGAGTAGGAATATATTAAGTTGAAATGCTACGTTCAATTATTCTTTTTTACATCCCCATTCCATCCTGTAAATCAGTTGCTTTGGTATTCTTGCGTTTAAATAAATTGGCATTAACCTTTCCAAATCGATAGTTAAGATTCAACTGAATTAATTGCCAATCTCTACGACGCCATACATCTTGTGTAAAAAATGGAGATTCTGAAAATGCAGCATACTTACGCGTTTTAAAAATATCACTTACACTAAGCGTTGCAGATATAGCACGATTCTTAAGAAAATCTTTTTTGATGGCAATATCTATTCCATAATTAGGTTTTATATAACCTTGTGAAGTGGTGCCTCCTAAACTCATGAACGGCCCTCCGCCATCCCCAGGGCGGCCACCTCCACCTGTATTTTGAGGCAAAACCGTTTCCGACTGGTAGTCTCCAGACAGTTGTATGTTCCAATTGTTAGGAATTTTTATAGTAGTGTTTAATTTTCCAAACCAGCTCCAACGTTGATTGTTTAAGGCTGCACTAATATTGCTACTGTTAATACTAGAATTATAAATGTTTATGCTGGGCATAATATCTAGCCAAGTAGCTACTGTGCTTTTATTAGTTAATTCTATACCATAATTTTGACTAGAGTTTGCATTGATGTACGTGTTTAGGATAACGTCTTTTCCACTAATAGGATTTGTTTCTTTTGTTTGATATCTTGTAACAATATCATTACTATACTTATAAAATAGCGTAACCATTAACATGTAGTTGTTATTAAAGTTATTGGAATAAGATAACTCTAATACATTTGCGAATTCCGGCTTTAAATCCGGATTGCCTTTGTTTAAATTCAGTGTGTCGGTATAATCAATGTAAGGAGAAAGTTGAAAAAAATTAGGTCGCTCAATGCGTCTGGTATAATTCAGTTGTATATCTTGGTTGTCATTTAAATTTTTTGTTAAGGACGCATTGGGAAATATATTATTGATGTAGCGATTGGAAAAAGATTTTCCTGTGTTGGTTAATTTTCCATCGTATACAGAGCTTTCTGCTCGTAGCCCCAATTGATAACTAAATGTTTTTATTTTACCCATATAGTTTATGTAGCCAGCATATACTTGTTCATTGTATATGTAATTGTTACTTGCTGCTTTAACCAATACATCGTTAATGTAATTGGTATTATTGTTTTCTGCTTTGCGAATAGAGGTTCTTAACCCTGTTTCTATTTTAGTATTTTCTTTTATGGGATAGCTATAATCAACTTGTACAACCAGTCTTTTATTGAGTCCGTCTAGTAATACTAGTTGATTAGATGCATTACCTTTTGGTGTTCCGTTTTGTAAATAATATTGATTGGAAAAAGCTGTATTATTTTTAAAGCTTCTTACTTGAAAAGTAGCGTCAGCTGTTATTTCATGTCCTTTTTTGGGAAAAGTATGTTTAAAGGCTAATGTGGTAGTATAGTGTTTAAAATTAATTTTCCCTAAGGTGTATCTATTTGCTGTTTCATATGTTGGAGAGCTGTATAAAGAATCCATTTTAAAGTTTAGCGTATCATAATTATCCATTTTGCCTTGTCCAACATGTTGCGAAAGTGTAAAAGTGGTTCTATTGCTAGCCAAGTAATCTATGCTAAAATGACCAAAGCCAAAATATCCTTTTGTTATTAGATCATTCTTTTGTGTAAGATTTGTTTTTGGAATATCTATTGTGTTTTGGCGAAAAGCAAACCCATCCGTAATACTTTTTCGCCCCTTGTACAGCATGCTTGCCGAGAAATTCCATTTGCCTTGTTTTACATTAATATCCCCACCCCCATTAAGGCGAGCTCTAGAATCTATGCCTAATCGAAGATTCCCATTGTATCCTATTTTTTTATTTTTTTTCAATACAATATTTAATATACCTGCGCCACCACCAGAGGCATCATATTTAGCAGATGGGTTTGTAATAAGCTCTACACTTTCAATAGCGTCTGCTGGTATTTGATCTAATGAAAGCACTGTTGGACGGCCATCTACAAAAAGTTGTGGTGCAGCACCTCTGAGGGTAACATTGCCGTCGATATCCACATTAACGGAAGGAATATTGCGCATGATTTCAGTTGCAGTTTGCCCCGTGCTGGTTAAGTTTTTGTCTACATTAAATATTTTTCTATCGATACCTAGTTGAAATAATGGTTTAGTGCCTGTAATAACCACTTGTGTAAGGTTTTGACCCTCTATCTCTAGTTTTATATTTCCTAAATCTTTATCAACATTGCCTAATATTTTTTGCATATCTTTATCGCTCATATCTATATCAAAAGAAACAGTTGTGTTATACGTTTTATAACCAATAGCGGTAACTATTAATTTAAATTTCCCCATTATAGGAAGATTATCTAAACTAAAATCTCCATTCGCTTCTGTAAGCATTCCTGCTATTATAGTATCTTTTTTTATTTGTGTTGAAGGGTTGAATTTTGAAGCAATAAGTTGTACAGATGCTGCTTCCATGCCTTTATTGCTTTTACTATCTACTATTTTTCCATATAAATGGCCCATATTTATGGCTTGCTTATTCAATGAGTTGTGGAAAGATTTCGTAGAATCAGGTATTTGCGCAAATAAACGCATACTATATAAGCAATAAATTAAAAACAAATACTTTTTTTTCATACACTATGTATATAAATGAAGAACAAAGATTGCGGCTAATAATTGTAGAAGTATCAATATTTTACAAATGTAAGAATATGTTTGACTTTGTTACCTATTAAACGTTCAGTAATCGTTAAAATAGCTAACATGTGTTTTTTTGTAACACTTCTATGGACCATAAATTGCTTGGGTATAGCCCTTTTTGCGTCATTTGCTGAATATTTTCTATAACACCTGGGGCGTCTTCTTTATAGGTTACCCCAAACCAATTTGCACCAGTAGGTATAACCGTTATAGTTCCCAAACCTTTTTGTATAAAATAATCTGCAACAATAGGAATGAAAAACTCTGATGTAAGATTAGCTCCATTTAATTTTAAAAAATCATTAAAAAGATTTTCTATCAATAGAAAGATAGTAGGGTGAAAGCACCAAAAATTCATGGATGCTTTAGCTGTTGTGTCTTCTTTCATTATTTTGCCATTTTCTTCATATACGATTGTATTATCTTTTGAATAAATTTTTGTTCGTTCTGTTATTGAAAGTAGGTGTTGTTGAGCATCTGCTTTACAAACACCTCTGCTTACAGATCCATACTGCGAAAGCGTTTTACCAAGTTCATACCCTATCAGTGCATGTTTTTTTTCATCACATAGATTGCTTAAAAATTGATATGCCTTTGAAAAAGACTCTCGGCCATAAAAGTCATCTGCATTAATGACTGCGAAAGGTTCGTGTACTTCATTTTTGGCACATAACATAGCATGCGCAGTTCCCCAAGGTTTATTTCGTTCCATGGGTATTTTATAGCCTTTTGTATAAGTATCTATTTCTTGAAATACATATGCTGTTTGTATTTTACCTTTTAATCTTGGTTCAAATATTTGTTTAAAGGGTTGTTCAAAATCTTTACGAATAATAAAAACAACTTTGCCAAAGCCTGCTTGTATAGCATCGAAAATAGAGTATTCCATAATTGTTTCTCCGCTAGGGCCAAATTGATGCATTTGTTTCATACTTCCGTAGCGAGAGGCCATGCCAGCAGCCAAAATAACAAGAGTAGGTTGCATGATATACATTTGTTTAATAGCGAAGCTACACATTCAATTTTACATTCAATATAAAATGAATATATGGTATTAAATATTGAAGCATTGATACAAAATAAAAGTGTATTACAGGAACTGCATGGATCCTATTTTGGTAATAAGTCTATAGGTATAGATGTTTTAAGATTGGATGAAATTCATCCAATTGCATCGGGAAATAAAATATTTAAATTACAAATACCCCTACAAAAGGCTTTAGAAAAGAACTGTACCACTATTATAACTACAGGAGGATTTTACTCTAATCATTTAGTAGCTACTGCTTATATTGCTAATGCCTTAGGATTACGTAGTGTGGGTGTTATTAAAGCACATGATCATGCGCTGTTAACGCCTACGCTAAATGATTGTATAGCATTTGGAATGGAGTTGCTTTTTATGAAACCATCTGATTTTAACAATATAGAGAAGCTAAATAATTGTATAGCAGGTTATAGTAATAGCTTTTGGATAGATATGGGTGGTTATAGCATAGAAGGTGTGGAGGGGTGTAAGCAAATATTGAAACAGGTTGAGCGTGAAAAATATACACATGTTATTACAGCGGTAGGTACAGGAACAACAATGGCAGGGTTATGTCTTTCTGCATTAAGGCATCAAAAAATACTAGGCATAAGCAGTATGAAGAAAAATGTTTCCTTGCAATTAGCTGTAGAAAAACTCTTGTATAATCAGCCTCATGCGCCTTTTGAGTTGATACACGATTTTCATTTTGGAGGCTTTGCAAAACACTCGCCAGTATTGATTGATTTCATGAATCATCTGTATGAAAACCATAAGGTTCCTACAGATATTGTGTACACAGCAAAAATGTTCTACGGAGTTTATAACTTAATGGAGCAAAACTATTTTCCTAACTATAGTAAACTTTTAATTATTCATACGGGAGGATTACAAGGTAATCGATCTTTATTGTCAAAAAGTTTACTATTTTAATAGGTAGTTTCATTTATCTTCATGGTTTCAAATTTATTTTGGATGGGCAAGCGTAGCATCATTTTTATATTTTTTAGTTTACATTTTTTTTATCTTTCTGCTCAAGATACGTTACCTAGATTTTCGGTAATCGATAAAGGCAATAATCGTATTCAAATCAAATGGATTAATCCCTTTAGTACGTGTAATCAAATATTGATACAGCGTTCATTTGATAGCAGTAAAAATTTTAAAACTATTTTTTCTGTTCCATCGCCCAAACAGCCTATTAATGGGTATGTTGATAATGCCGCTCCTATTAATAATATGTATTATAGAATTTTTTATGTGTTAGATGGGGGTAATTATTTTTTTACAGAAGCTAAACGCTCACAAGATCCCAATGTATACCTTAAAAAAGATAGCACACCTTCTGTTGAATATATAGACAAGCGAACAATTGTTGTAAAAAAAGAAGATAGTATTTTATACACTTTTGATGTAGGTAGGTTTGAGCAATTTAAAGACTCAATTCTACATACAACAAGAGATACGTTGTTTAGCAAAACATTTGATACCGTTTTATTAAAATCGTTTATTCCCAAAGAAGTTTTTATCCCTTCCATATACATTTTTACAGAAAAAGAAGGGCATGTAAAAATAGCATTGCCAGATGTGCCACAAAAGCATTATCGTGTTCATTTTTTTGAAATGGATGACACACCATTGTTTGAAATGAAAAATATTAAAGAGCCTTTTTTAATAGTAGATAAAACCAACTTTATACATGCTGGCTGGTTTAAGTTTGAATTATATGAAGATCAAAACCTGAAAGAAAAAAATAAGATATATATACCGAAAGATTTTTGATAGATTACTTTATCTGCACTTCAAATATTTCTTGAAATTTATTTTTTATGATATTGGCAACTTCTTGTAGTGAAATGGCATGTCCTAATTCTTTTTGCATAGAAGTTACTTGTTTATGTGCAATGCCACAAGGAATAATATAATTAAAATAATTTAAATCTGTATTTACATTCAATGCTAAACCATGCATGGTAATCCATCGGCTACAACGTACACCTATGGCACATATTTTACGAGCTTTCGCTTTATTATCTGCTTCAATCCAAACGCCCGTTTCACCTTTAGATCGCTCTGCTTTAATATTAAAATGATCTAATGTTTGAATAACAACTTCTTCCAAATTGCGCAAGTATTTACCAATATCAGTGTAAAATTTTTCTAAATCTAGAATAGGATAAACTACTAATTGTTCTGGTCCGTGAAAAGTAATATCTCCACCGCGATTGGTTTTAAAAAATTCAATTCCTCTTTTTTTTCTTTCTTCATCACTAATTAATATATGTTCAATTTTTCCACTTTTGCCTAATGTATATACGGGGGGGTGTTCACAAAACAATAAATGATGTTGTGTGGTTGCCTCAGTAAAAGTATTGTTTTCTATGCCTTTTCTATTTTCTAGTTTAGTTTGAATATTTTCTTGTAATAATTTTTCTTGCAAAGCCCATGCATCAGCATAGCCTATTAATCCTAAGTTTTTATAATGTATAGATTGGTTCAATTGACTACAAAAATACAAAAGCATATCAGAAATTTTCGATATGCTTTCTATGAAACTAATAATCAATGACATGTACACATTATACTGTATTTCACATAATATTGGTAGTTTTGCCATAGTTGAATTCCTTTAAATCAACCAACTAACAATAATGTATATGCCGCCTTGCATATAAGTATTTAAATTAATTATGAATAAGTGAAAATGATAAAATATCTATTGCTTTTATTCTGCATTATTTTTTTTCAAAGCTGTTTTGATATTGTTGAGCAAGTATTTTTACAAAATAATGGTTCAGGCAATTTTCAATTGATGATTAATATGAGTAAAAGTAAAACTAAAATTGATGCTATTGCAAAAATGAAAATGGTAGATGGACATGATGTGCCATCTAAAGAAGAAATAGAACAAAAAGTTGCAGAAATAGAAAAAACACTTTCAAAAACAGCCGGTATAAGGAATGTGAAAACTAATATAGATTTTGAGAATTATATTACTACGTTGAGTTGCGATTTTAATAAAGTGATAAATTTAAATACTGCTTTAAAAAATATTAGCGATAAAGAAAAAAGTAAAACAGAGAATATAGAAAAAACATATGTGTATGATGTTGGAGCTAATACTTTTACAAGATTAAATAACTTTTCGCTAAAAGAAGATTATACAAAAATGAGCAGTACTGAAAAAGAAATATTAGCGGCCGCTAATTATATAAGTATCTATAAGTTTGAATCGAGTATAGTGGGTGTATCTAATAAAGAAGCGAAAATCTCACCCAGTAAGAAAGGAGTGATGTTAAAACAAAAAATATTAGATCTCATTACAAACAAACAATTAATTGAAAATAAAATAAACTTAATTAAATAATGAAAAAGCTCATTCTTGCTTTAAGCATAATTTGTATTACGGCCTCGTCTGTAAAAGCACAAAATATTTTAAATAAAATACCTAGTACAGCTTCTTTAGCTATAAAATACTCAGGTAGCAATTTCAGTAAAAATATCTCTTTGCAAAAAGTAGATTCTTATAGTTTTATTAGAAATAGTTTTTTGAAGATGTTGTATATGGATTCATTAACATCCATACAAAATATTGGAATCAATTTTGAGGAAGATGCTTGTCAATATGCTAATACACAAGATTCTTGTATGAGTTTTGTTACAATATTGCCACTTAAAAACGTATCACAATTTTTACAACTTATACAAAAAGTAAATAAGGCTGACGTTAAAATAGATAAAAAAAATGGGTTTAATTTTTGGTTATGTTATAAAATGTATGATGGGTTAAAATTTCTGTGATAAATAAATAGTTTGATCATAGCATAATGATATTTAAGTTTTTTAGAAAAGCATACCGTTCGACGCATTAATCTTCTG
>Ga0116193_1001142_pt1 | contig 22821 bp, 26 predicted proteins | sample AD_UKC115_MetaG_FD_89892 | JGI IMG/M metagenome (GOLD analysis project Ga0116193, IMG submission 89892) | Active sludge microbial communities of municipal wastewater-treating anaerobic digesters from Hong Kong - AD_UKC115_MetaG | ecosystem: Engineered > Bioreactor > Anaerobic > Digestate... | reverse complement strand
CTTTAGGATTTAGTTTAATAATTTCACTAATAATAATAGGAGCACAATCTTCTGGAGCATGCATAGTACCTACATAATCAAATACGGTTAGATCAGTAGAATTAGTTTCAATGCTAAGTGTATGCATTCCTGAAGATAATCCTGTAAAGACTATACATGCAGGGCCTATTTGATTATCATAACCAATACTGGCAATACCATCCCACAAGTCATTTTGATTGTAGGAGCCATGATTTACCCCGTCAATATAAACAGTAAAATCTCCTTGCTTACGCATAGGATCACCATCGCTGCCTATATAACCAATAACCACATTATTACCTGTAAAATTCCACTCTGCTTTATCGCTTTTATCCGTAGAGGCTATACCTTTACCGCCTAAATGTTCTGCTTTACCACCAACAGTAGAAGAAGGATAATTGGTAACTTTCCATACACCTGTTTTAGTGATATTTCCATCGCTAAATGGTACAGCCGTTTTTAAAAACTGATTAGCAATTAAGGATCGGTAAGCTTGTTTTATTTTCTCAAAGGTTTTGGAATTGTTACCTGATAAAGCTACATCCACAATTCCAGCCATAGCAATAGTTAACACATTACTGTTTACTTGTGGTAATTTTTCAAAAGCAGTACCAATCACTTTATGTATACCGGCAGCTCCTGCTCCATAGTTAAACATCTTTTTGTTATACTCTCTACAAAAGCGTTGTATAAATCCTTCGCTAATAGGTTGTGCATCTACTCCCGCTATACAACCATCACCAAAAGCATGCACATCGCTTATTTTAGTAATATCTACAGTAGAAGGATCAAATAACAATTTAATAAAATCTCTTAATTGTTTAAGACTTAGCTTGCGCATAGCACCTGTAATAGGATCGGCTATAGTAGTTAAGTCGGTAGATAACAGTTTTTCTGCTATTGGCAGTTGATTTACTTTTTTTCCCATAAGTTTTTTGAATTATTTTAAATGAAAAAATTATTTATTGATAATATAATAGTTCTGAATTTTCGGTAAGAATAACAGCTCCATCAGCATCAATTAAAGCAAAGCTCAAATTACTGTCATCGCATACACAAATATCTAAGTCAAGTGGTTTCATAATTTTTATTTTAAATGTTCTACCATTTATCTATTGGACATTTTTCTTTTTCTACTAATATTTTAGCTTGCAGAGGACAACCGCACAAGCTGCAACCTATGCCACTTCCCAGCTCATCATTTTTTAGTATGCCATCTATAATTTTAGTTATCCACTGTTCTTTAGCATGTCTACAACGCATACAAATATTCATACGCTGTAAGGCTAATGCTTTTTGTTCTTCACTAATGAAGGTCAAGTGCAATTTCTTTGACCAGCCCTCTACAATATGTTTTATCTTATTCATTATACTATATTGTTCATTATACAATTACTGTCCTTATTATTATCATAAGCATTAAATACCCAATCTGTTTTGCGCAAGACACTAATACCATCTTTATTATCATCAGAGCATTTATTAGTATATTTTGGAAACTTATCCTTTCGTTCACAAATCCACTGTTGCATACGAGCTATAAGTGGATCGATGCGCTCTTGCATTTGTATATCTATTTTAAACTGCACATCTTTTCTATCCCCTGTAATGGAATTCTGGCCATTACCTCCAATTACTTCAGGATTATTTTTTTGCTGACCTTGAGTCGTGTGTCTAAGCCAACTGGGAACAGTTGTCATCATATCTACGGCTTCTGCGGTTAGCTTCCATAAAAACCTATTCCATAGTTCTATATAGTCATTATTAGTAACCCACTCAATAGCATTTATGATAGTACCTATAGGCAATTCGTTCTTAGTAATGGGTTTTTTACCTGCTGCTATAAGACTATTGTTAATCTCTTTTAAAACCATCGCTTGATTGATAATATTGACCGTTTTATTTTTTAACCTTATTAACTCTTCATAAAAAGAATTGCTGATAGCTTGCACGATAATTCTTTCTTCTGCAATGATGATATTTTGTAATAGCTGTCTTGCATCCACACTATGATCAGTAGCCGCATGAAACAGCACCTCATCAGGAGTAATTAATACAGGTCTATTTAAACGGTTAATAGCATACATAGATTAGTTATTTTGCATAGCGGACTGTTCATTATTAAATGCTGTAGACTTATTTTCTTTAATAAAAGCGCTTCCTTCTTTGCCATCATAGGCCGTTAACCCTATAGCTGCTCGTCCCTCATTCTTTGTAATTATAGCATTGATGTCTAAATCCCCAATGAAAGAAATCGGCATTACCGGTTTAACTCCAATCTCATGCTCTGACCATTTGGTTTTCATCCATTCATCACAAATTTTCATGAGTGGATAGATAAACTTCTCCATCACATAAGCTTGCATAGGTTCAATAACGGTGGTATTTTTAATACTGAAAATAGAACGGTAATTATTACCCCCGTTACTAAGACTTCCTTGTCTATGTATACCTGCAAGGAAAGCATCCCAGTTATTAGCACTAATAATTTTTTCCTCTATTCGTTTATCAAACTCTATAAAATCTCCATCTCGTTCTTTATCAAAAGGAATAATTTTAGAATTATCTATCCCTGATTGACTACTAAGCACTACATAACGTCCTCTTTTACCATCACCTGCATGCTGCTGTACAATCTTAGCTCCTAACTTATCTGCTTCATCTTGAGAGAGATTACCCTGCAACAAAACCACTCCCCCAATTACTAAGTTGTTGTCGAAGTTGTCAATGTTATAGCGAGCTGCTTTATATTCTAAAATTTGCTGTGGTAAACAAGCAATACTGGAAGGCATACCGTAATAATCATATCCACTCACCTCATTCTTTAAATGTAGCATAGTATGTTCATTACCATTGTCATCTTTAAGCCATTCTGACTCAATACTATCTCCTGTATACAAGGGTATTTCTACAAATTCATTATCACGCATGTTCCAAATCCCCTGCTTTCTAAACTCAGGGGACTTAAATACAGAAATAGGTATTTCTTTATCTTCCGGCATGGAGAGCCTGCAATCCAAAAAAGAATTGACATACACTTTTATAAACTTGGTTGATCCAATTTTCCCTCGAATAATTTCTATAAAAGAATTACCTACCGTATGCAGATTATCAAAGATGGCTTTTAAAATATCGTTTAAGGTTTGCCCTTTTCTATTGAGCGATTTAGCCCAAGTATTTAAACGCTCATCTACTTCTGTATTTTTTAAATACCAACCCGCACCAATTGAGTATTGCGTTTTAGAATTTATACAAGCCATCTGTGTAGGGCTAAGGAGTTTGGCTTCTAATAGTAATTGAGCAAAATTATCCAGTGGCTCTAAGAAAGGAACATATCGTCGCCCCTTACGGCTAATAAAAGCATGACCATAATGCTCTAACGGAATAGGAACATTACTATCCAGATTTATGGCATTAATAATAGGCTTTTTCTCTATAGTAGCTTTTTGTTCTTTTATTGGAAGCGAACTATTTTTAGAAAATGTTATTTCCTTTCTTTTATGTTTGAGATGGCTTCGCATTCACTGCTTTAGATTCTTCGGTTTTCTTTAAGAAAGTATTGACTTTAATTGTTTCTAACTCACTAAGGATAGGTAGCTTTTCAAAATAGCGTAAAAGATTATGGTTATTGCTTTGTAGTGCGAGTAGTGCCAGCATATCTAAGTCTGTACGCTGGCCTAAAGGCAGAGCAGCACCATTAAACCCAACAATTTCTGATTCAAATTCTTTTTTAATTTTTATTTCTATTGCCATATAAATATTGTTTTATTCAAAGCCTTCAATAGCTGTAGCACCACCGGTAAACTCATACAAGTCTCTGTTATAATCTCCTTTAATTACTACGTTAGTGCCATTAAAATCATCATAAAGTTTTCCGGAAGTTCCATCGCTACCATCCATTTTTACTTCAAAGAATGGAATAGCGTTGGCGTTAACATAACGCTCACCTATCACAAATATTTTTCCATCATTATGTTGAATAATAAAACCCAGCCCGCAACAACAACCCGCACTATCTAAACTTTTTAGAAATACAGTTAGATCATTGCTTAATTGTGGTAACTGTGCTTTGATTTCGTGTTCATATTTTACAGAACAGCTTTTTACACTTTGTTTCCATGTGCGTTCAGCTTCTTTAAACTGAAATTTTATCGGATACATCTTAGCTGTAGCAGCACCCATACGGCGGGCAACTACTGTATAAGGGTCATCAGTTTTCACTTGAGTAAAATCAAAATCTGCTGGATCAAATACCCATAGTCTACTGATACCTCCAGTTACACCACCACAGGCACGTTTATAAGCTTGAAGAGTTACACAAAGCATAGGTTAATAATTGGTAGTTAATAATTTTGTTTTTCATTTTTCTATTATGGAATTGGTGTCATAGCTATAACACTGTATTCAGGCAATGCGATTTCCGTTCCTGCTTTCATAAACATGGCGTATTTCCAAACCATATCATCATCGCTATACCATATTCTTAATGCCTCATTTAATGCAGGCCCTTCACCATAGGTTTTGTCGGTAGCAAATACGAAGTTTCCTCTAATGGTTAGTATAGCAGCATGGCTTTCTTTACCTCCATTTAGTGCTGTCATCACCGGAGACCATGTAGGTTCTAAAAACATCGGTATACCGTTAAAAGATAACTGAGGAATACCATTAGTGTAAAGCCCTATGTTATAAGCACTACCAATTTGTTGTAAGTATTTATGGTAACCATAATAAAGTGCATCGCTTACATAGAATGATTTCATAGTAGGCGGCATAGACTTTAGCAACACTTCTTGATTATCGAACAAATAATTTAGTGTATTGAAAGCTTGTAGTGGAGTCATTGTTCCAGTAGATATAGTAATTGCTCTGGCTGCTGGTATTACCCCTGAATTAATATAGCGTTTGTATTTTTTAAAGATGCCATCAAATACATTCCAATTCCATAGTCCGCTTGGGTCATCTGGTCTGGTAATATCACCAAAATATGCATTGCTGTCTAAGTCTACTTTAATGGCTTTTTCAAAAAAGGTTAGCACATAATTTCTAAATTTTTCGTGCTGACTTATAAAATCTTTAAAGCAACCTTGATAAAATTCATTATCGCATTGCAAGGTGGCACCATAGATCGTTTCTACTTCAATGGTACGAAGTCCACCTTTAGCAACAGGTGTGAAGTCAATATTACAAGAAGCATCTCTACGCTTTAAAATATTGCGTGAGCCCAGAATATCGATGATTTTTCTTTTACTTACTACATCATCCATTACGGTAAATTCTCCAAGTGTTCCACTGTAAGGCCCATCGGGAATAAGGTCAGCAAAATGTGGATGTACAAGTAATTCATAGAAGGCTTGACTGCCTACAATAAGTGGTTCCCAGTTTGGCATAGGTTTTTAGTAGCCCCCTCATACTCACTCCGCATCATCAGATGAGAATGAGTAGTATGGTTTTTCATAGGCGGGGGCATTTTTTTAATTAGTCAAATAATATATCCTGTCTTACATTTTTTATTCATCAACTGTTTATGTACTGTATTGCAGCGTTCCACTGGATGCAAACTGCCCAATTTTATAACTACCTACATTAGCTTTACAACCCAGCGTAGAGACTACTGTTGCAGTGAGTGTTAAACTGTTAAAGTCGAAAGCGGTAATTGATAGTGTTACTGATCCTCCGCCTGTACTTAGGTCTGCATTTTTTCGTTTACCTGTACCATCTGACACATGGAGAATAATTTTTGCTAAACTATCTCCTGTGTCAAATACAGAAGCATCCGTAAATTTTACCGTCTCTGCTTTGAGGTCTACTTCATATTTTACAATCGCTGCAAATCCTTTACAGCTACAATCACCACAAACCTTAGTTTCTAATTCTTTATTATCAATTGCTGTTGCCATATCTTTTTAAATTTCTTTTTAGTTACCCCATTTAATATCGGGATGATCGTATTTACTTGCAGTAACTGTATTCTTTAGTTTAGGTTGTGCAGAACCTGTTATCTTATTGGAAATATCTTTTTTAATCTCCTCTACTTCTGTTGTAATATTTTTCAGTGCATCATGACTGGAAAGATGATTATCTAAAAAATCCTTAACAGTATTAGTAACTTGTTCATCTACTGCTTTCATTTTTAAGGCTACTGCATTATTAATATGATTATGTATTTCTTGTTGCAAAGGATTCAGTGTTTCTTCTAATGCAAGAGTTAATTTCTTTTCATCTATGCTTACATTTTGTAGCTCTTGGTTTGTTGCACTTTCTTTTTTTACCAAGTTTAATTTTTGTAAGGCGTGTGTTACGCCTTGTATAATTTTATCTACCATAGTATTTGTAGTGTGGGGTGTAGTAAACCCATTGTAAGTATTTAATACCTGTAGGTTAGCATACGGCCAGCTTTCCGGTGCAATAGCGTTTTTAAAATTTACCTCTCCTGTTATATTTTTAATAAATCCTTTTTCTTTGGCTTCCTTAGCACTTAGCCATGTTTCTTTATTCATCATAGATGAAATAGTTGCGGCAGGAAGGCCAGTAGCATTAGCATAAAAATCACGAATACGGTCATTAAACTTTCGTAGAGTTTTAGCTTGATTTTCTACCTGATTTACATCGCCAATAGCTACACCACTCACATTATGTAACATAAACCAACTGTTTTCACTCATTGAACTGTTACCTACCATAAGTAGATAAGTAGCAGCACTGGCTACAATACCTCTACCATGCGTATTTACTGTTACGCCCTTATTTTGCAAATCAACCAACAAATCATGTATAGCCATTGCATCGCCTACATGCCCACCGCCAGAGTTGATATAAATGTCAATAGTTTTGTAATTAGCACCACTTAGTTGATCACGAAAAGATTTATAAGAGACAGAGGTCTCATCATTCCACTCAGCTTTTAAAATGTCCTGTGTAGGAGCGTCAACAATATAACCGTCAATATGAATTTCGGCATTGTCACCTTCGTTATGAATAGCATAGTTAAATATGGAAAGATGAGGTCTCATGTCTACCACAAAGTTCTATGGTAGTAGAGAGAGAAAATACAACAAAGAGTATTATCTGTCCGATTTAGACGGACAGTTTTTAGAAATATCGTATATGGTGCTTTTAGCTATGTGAAGCTTATGTGCAATCTGCCTAAAACTTTTACCTTTAGCTCTTTCTAAGCAGATAACAGCTTTGTTTTTGTCGACTCCGGTAAGTGTGCAGAAATAAGAAAAGTCCAGTAAAGCCAGTTCTTGTAACCGTTTATCTATATCTGAAAATTTTAAATGGTGCTGTGGTAGCATAATATTTATCTATTAATAATTCTTATCTGTAAAAATTAATTTTCTTAATTATTTTTTCTTCAATAGCTGCATTATTTTTTCGTTCATAGACATTACATTTTCCACTAATTGAACGATTAATTTGGTTTGCTTTTCATCAGTTGTTTGAAAAGTACTGTGATCTTGAATAGCTATTGGAGAATTAGTAATATTCTCAAAAATATGCCCGGGTTGTGAAGCAACAATTTGCAATGGATCAACCTGTAAAAACTCTGCTACTTTTTGAATAATATCAATAGTAATCTTACTTTCTCCTCGCTCATACTTAGTATAGGCAGGTTCACTGATGCCAACATATTTAGCTACTTCTAATGCTTTCTTTTCTCTTATTTTTCTAAACTTATATAAATTCTTGCCGATGGTTTTGTTTTCTAACACTGTAAAATCCTTTTGCATTATAGTTGTTTTAAAGTTAAAATTATAGAATATAAACTACTGTAAAAATAGTACTTCTTCAAGATAATTATTCAAAATTTACACCGACAAAATATACTATATGGAACAGCAGCTAAACAACTTCTCCTATGTAAAACTTTTATCTATAGATGAAATTGCTGAACCTTACAAAGCAGTTCATTCACTTATTAGAGAATACGATTTAACTTATTTAAGGCAAACTGTATCGGATTGGATGGCATCTGTATATAAAGCTGGTAGTTGGATAGAAGAGATGTCTGGCAACTTTCTATATTTTTATGAAAATCTCCTAAAAATAATTGAATCTGCTTGGATTATTCAGAAGATAGATAATAGTACTCGATTGGCTAATCTTACTATATCATATAATATAGATGAAATAGAGCTTATGGATACTAAATTCTATTGTAAGCCTGCTGATAAGATATATTCATGGGATTACTTTCCTCGTAGTCTTAGCCGCAAAGAATATATTAACCCTTATAAAGCCCTTACTAAATTTTTCAAGTTTTATTCCTTGCCTAAATGGAAAAATCAGTTAGAAAATATTTTATATATATCTATAAGAGACAATAGCACACTCTCTGGAGGAAGCATTAATATTTTAAATGTAAAAAAACACCTTAATAAATTAATTGATGCTTGCCACTTAATTGTTGTTCGTGAATTTGAAAGCTTTAACACACAATTAAAATATTACAACTATCTATAATACCACTAATGAAAAATGATACTCTACAAATAAAGATTAAAGAATGTGCAATTAAAATGGGCAATAATATAATGCATATACGTATGAGTAAAGGTATTTCTCTGCCGGCTGTTTCTTCTGCACTAAATACACCAGTATATGTATTAAAAAATATAGAGGAAGGTAAATATCCAGATGTAAAAGTAGAATTGCTTATCAGATTGGTTAAATATTATGAAATAAAAATGAAAGATTTATTTGAGGGTATGTAATTTGATTTTGACAGAAATGTTCTAATGTATAGTTGGATGTTTTTCTAAAAGGTTATCTATTCTGAAAAATTTAGTTTGTACTCTGGTGCTATAATCCCTGTCTTTTAAAATTGGAATTTAATATAAATTGAAAAATGTAATTTGTTTGGATATAGATGTTTGTGTTTATTTTTGCTAATAAAATTAAATATTATGAATGAACATTTTATGGGTGTTGAAATATCTATTGCAAATGGGATAGTTTCTCCAGAGCATATAGAAAATGCTAAAAAGAAAATAGCTCCAATATTTATTGTAAATAAAATGAGAGACGTATGCGTTCTTAGTTCTAAAAAAGCAATGGTAACTTTTACTGGTACTCCTAATAAAGATAGAGTACCCGGAAAAATACTTGTTGGAAAAAGAGCACCATCTGAAAATAGTTATTAAGATTTATATAAAAGTTAAAGTAGATTGCCATAGCAATTATTTTTATTTTTCTATATAAATACTTCTATTCTCGATTCATGATTCTGATGTATAGATATGGTTGATGTGCCAGTTAATTTATATTTTAACACTGCATGAAACCATCCATATAAATTCAGATGTGCATTATTATTAGCTGTAAGTGTAGACTGTGATTCTCCCTTACCTTGCACCGTTACTACACCACTATTGCTTACCGTACCAGTCAGCTTTGCTTCATTATTAAGTGTAATACAACTAATACCACTGCTGGTGATACTTAAATTAATTTGTGCATCATGGTAAGCGGTAATTTCTGCATGTGCAGTGCTTAGAATATTCATATTTAATGTTCCGCCTAAACAATGAAAATCTTGCCTGCTACTACCAAACATAAATACATTTACTGTTGCATAAGGTAGTACGTAAATTGGAATAGAGGGATTAAACAGCGTTGTTGTACCGGCGTTATAAATTCCTCTTGGATTTAGATCAGCAGCAGCTCTGGATATAAGGTAATCATCTATCACTCCCGCATTATACGCCCATACAAGTGATGGTAAACCTGCATTAATCAACTCCCCATAATTATTTGCAAGGGATGCTTTATGATAATCGTCGCAGGTTTCAATTTCTCTTGCTCTTGCAAGTATTTCTGCTTTGACTTGCGCAAAGCTTACTGGAGGTGCCATAGTTTAATCTATTAAAGTGTTGCTATTTCAGATTGTTTTTGTAATTGCTTTTGACTCTCATTAATATCTTGTGTGCGAACAGATACCGTTAAATTCTTTAGCGTTTGATTTACAGTATCTACATTATTAGAAGTAGCTGCTATTAAAGCTTTTAGCTCAGCATTGTCGTGACTTTGTGTAGCATCAGTAGTCGCACTACTGTAATAAGAAGCAAATACAGGAGGTTGTATTCGGCTACCTAAATAACCACCATTGGCGTATTTATGTAGAACAGCTCCAGTAGCAAAACGTTTACCTCCACCTATTTCATTAAGCAGTGAGGCAATTTGTTTAGTTGTACCCGTTACATTATAAACTTTATTATCACTGGCTGATTTTTTATTGATGATAGCCAACTCTTTTGCTTCTGCTTCAAAAGCATTGCCTTTAAATGTAAAGGATGTTCCTCCATTACTATGACTTCTACCTTTAAATTCACCACCAGCAGTAGGTACTTCACCACCACTTGCAAATTGTTGACGATTAATAGTAGAGAGTTGTAAAGCAGAGCGAGCAATAGCAAGTGCAGCAAGGATAGCATATTGCACGGTACCTGCTACTCCGAATGTAAATGCATTAGCAGGATTCGCTGCTGCTTGTACAGCAATGTTAGCCAGCTCTGCTGCAAGAGAAATATATATTTCTGCACGCTTTTGTTTTTTTAATTTTTCTCCTGCCTCAATTTCTATTTGTCTTTTTTTATTTGCATACTGTCTTTCAATGGATTCTCTTTCTGCTGCACTTTGTGCTTGTGCTAATACTTGTTGCTTCTCTAACTCTAAACGATCTAAGCTTGCTTGTTTGCTTTGTTCAATGCGCTGACGCTCTGCATCATAATAATCACTCATGGCCAGCTTTGCTATATCGTAAGATTCGGCTATAACATAACCTACACTCACACCAGAATCTCCAATTTCTATTTTAGATAAATCATTTTTTGTAAACTTATTTAAGCTTTTGATAAAACCACTTATACCCTTGTCGTAAGCATCCAGTGTTGCTTTCTCATTAGCTAATATTTTTTGATTAAGCTCTGCTGATTTGGTATAATAAGCTTCTTTAGCTTTATAATATTCCGCTTCACTTATTTTTCCACTTTCATATAATTTTTGTTTTTCATCTAATATTATTTTGAGCGTAGCAACTTCTCTTGCAAGAATTCCTTTAGCTTCCTCTTCTTCTAATATTTTTAGCTTTTTAACTTTAGCAGCCTTAGAAAATTTTTCACTGGCTTCAATAGTAACTCTTGCTTCTGCAATACTGGCTTTAAATTCAGCTAAATCTTTTTCTCCGCTATCTTGTATAGATTTTAGTTCAGCATTTGCTTTTTCAATATCTAAATTCTTAGTTTCTTTCTTTATCTCATTAATTGCGCTCGCCCTATTCTGCTCATCAACTACAGAAATTTGATTATACTTTTTCTCCAATGCATTCATTTGCTCATTAAAACCAACCTGCAAACTAAGTAGAGTGTTGTAGTATTTTTCTTTGGCTGCTACTTTTTGAATGTCGGTACTAAGTGGACTCGCTTCTACATTTTCCAATTCTTCTTTAGCAGCTTGTTTAGAAAGTTCAAGAGACCCTTCTAAACGTTTAGCTTCTAACTCATAGAGTTTTTGATCGGTTTCTTTTTGCGATTTCACTTTTTCTAATCTTGCTTCAGCAATGAGTTTACCTTCTTTTACTTTTTGTTTTTGTAAGAGTTCAATCTTTTTATCATTATAGGTCTGAGTGATTTGATTAAGTAATATCAAATACGTTTCTTCATCTTTTACAACTTGATTGTTGTATTTGCCTTTCTGTAATTTAGCTATTTCTAATGCTGCTTTCTCGGCTTCAAAACGCTCTTCTATTTTTTTAACGGCATCTTCTGTTTGCTTTTCAGGTGTTTTAGGTTTAATTTCTCTGGGCTTTTTTTCTTCCGGTAGATCAAAAGCTTTTAGCTCATTCTGAAGTCCTTTCTTTTTTTGCAATAGCTTCTTTAAGTTTTCAGTACCTGCTGTTTCCTCATTAATTTTATCTTCTAAATCTTTCAACTCTTTTTCTATAATTGTTTTGGTGCGTTTAATAACAGGTGCTGTAACTGGTGGATTTTCGTCCAGTCGACTTTTATAGTTATTGGTAGCCGCTTCGACATTTTTATTTGCTTCTTTAAGACCTTCATTATATTTTTCAATAAAGGCATTAGCAATTTTATTTCTTATTTCTATAGGAACGTCCTCTGGATCAAAACCTTTATTAAAAGATTCAATAACAATAGCTTTTCCTACGCTTTTCCCAAGCTCTTCACTTAGGCCACTCAGATCACCTGTTTTTTTATAGATTTCCAGTTCCTGCTTTTTCTGTTGCAGATTAGTCAGTTTATCAAATTCTCTTTGCTGAATACCGGCTGCTGCCTGTAGTTCTGCTTTGCGTTGCAAAGAGTTGTTATAGTCATCTAATAATTTTTTACCCTCACTGGTTAAAATATTTTCAGTATTTAAATTTTTAAAATATTCAGGAGCTTGTGCAATAATTTTATCTACCGCAGCCTTACGAGTTTCATAAGATATGGTTAGGTCTTTAGCTACGCTTACATTTAAAGCCATCTCTGCTCGTTGTTTAGAGAGTTCTTGATTTGCTACTCTAATTGTTTCGGTAGCATATTGTTGTTCTCTACTATATTGTTTCAAATTATTTCCTGCATTAACAGTTGCTGTACCAAATAATTTAAAAGCACTAATCAGTAATGTTACTCCTGTAATTAATAATCCAAGGGGAGTTGCTTTCATAACAGTACCTAAGAATTGTAATACTCTGGCTACACCGGGCAGTATTACGGTGAGTTTGGTAAGCAGTCCATTGTAAATCAGCGTAGCTGCATTTAACACATTTTGTGCAATTGCTTGAGCAATCAGTATACCATTACCCACAGCCATTAAAATATTAGCTGTAGTAGTTAGTACAATATTTCTTGCTTTAGCCAGTGTATTAGCTATCCATGCAGCCGTATTTGCAATAATACCTTGCGTGAATATGAGTAATGTTCCAATAAATACAGGCATGGGTATAGCACTAATTGCACCGGCTACAGCACTTACTATTTTAATAAGTGTAGTTAAAATAGGTAGCAGTTTAGCACCTATATCTTCTTGAAGATTTCTAATTTGTTGTTTGTAAACAGCTAATTCTCCCGTACTGGTAGACTGAAAAGTATCTGCTGTACCTTTTACTTTTTTACCCAGTTCATTAACAATAACGCCATAGCGTTCACTTTCTGTGCTGGCTTCTTTTAAACTAAGTCCATAGCGGATAAGTCCTTTACTATTGCCTTCCAATCCTTTAATGATAATATCAGTAGCTTCTCCAATAGATATTCTTTGTTTAGCCGCAAAGTCAATAATAATAGGTAGCAGTTCTTCAATTTGATTTTTACTTACTTTACCATAGGTAACTAATTTCTCGGCCGCTTCGGTAAGGTCATCATTATCTAAGTATTTAAAAGTAGAAGCAAGCTCTTCGATCTTATTTTTAAGCGGGTCTAATTCATTAGCTCTGCCAAGATTTTCAAGTGTGGCACTAAATCTTGCTGTAGCCGTTTCGGCTTGTTCAAATTCTTTAATGGAATTACTTAAAAAACCACCTACTTGCTGAAAGCCTACGTAGCCCAATAGTAAACCAGAGATATTTGTTTTTAAGTTTTTGAATTGATTATTTAAGCTGCTTGTTATCTGCGAGCCAATATTACCTATGCCTTTAAACTGAACTTCCGCTCCTGCCAGCGCAGTTTTTAACTGATTAGTTTCATTGATATTTAGAATAAGCTTTTGTTCAATATCATTTAAAGCTTTTACACCGCTTTGTTTGGCTTGATTATATTGGTTACGTAAAACTTCTTGTTCAGTTTCTAATTGTTTGATCTTGCCTTTGGTTTGATCGATTTGATTACTGATTAAATCATTAAGTCCTAATTTTTTGAAGGCTTGTATAATGCCACTGCTATATTCTCCAACCAGTAATCCATCTTTACTAAGCGAACGATTAAAATCATTCACTTTGTCTTGCAAGGATTTTACTTTTACAAAAGCTTCATCAAATCCTTTTGTGCCAATAGGAATATTTTTTAATTCGGCTTTAGCTACTTTTAGTTCAGCAGCCAGTTTATTATAGCTGCCAGCCTCTGCTTCTATTCCACCAGTTTGTTTTTTTCTTTCGGTAGCTTGCGACTTATTATATGCATCTACTACTTTAGCTTCTGCATCTGCTTGTTTTTTAGCTGTGGTAGCTTTAAGTAAGGCACGCTCTGCTTCCTCTAAAGCAATCTTTTCTGCTTTTATTTTTTCTGGCTCAACGATAAGGTTAGCATTTTTAACAGCATTAGTCCTGAGCGTTTGCACCAATTTTTTAGCTCTGTCAAATTCACTGTTGACAGACTGCATGTTTTTAAGTACTGCATCAGCTCCAAGTAGTCTAATATCATAGACCTTTTTAATTGTACTATCCATATATTCTGTCTAAATTTTTTTATCCGTTTTTTTATTTTATCCTACCTAATATTCTATTTCGGTATATCAGTACTTAAACATACCAATCTTGCATATTTCATATCAAAACGAGTATTACTGATTTTATCACTTACTACACTACTGCTCGAAGGAAACGTGGCATCCTCATCTACTTTACTCACTGGCCAATGTCTTCTAAGTGTACACTCGGTAGATTCTTCTTGCAAGGGTTTATAATCTTTAATTTCAATAAGCTCATAACGCTGACCATTAATTACAATATACTCTCTATGCATTCCATTACTGATGTCATAATTATTTAATCTAAAATGTGTAGTATACCACTGACCATTGCGCATAATAGCAAGACGCTGATGAAAGAATCTTTTTAAAAGGCCTTTGCCTTGTACATATCCACTTATTTCATTACCTATTTTTTCATCTGAGTAAGAAAGAATAGGATCGTTTGCGCCGCCGGGTTTGTAATTCACTGCAAATAAAAAAGGATAATCTCCTCTTGCTGTACCATCCCAACGCCAACCACCTACACCGGTAACCACACCTTTATACCATGCAAGCTTGGGTAAAAATGTATTTTCGGCTTCTCCACTGGAAGTATTACTGATATTCTCCGGAACAATACAAATCATCTGCGGTGCTATTCCTGTAATAGTTTTTAATTCATCTACTTCATAGTGCATGGTAGCAGAAAAAAAACGATTTTCATGTTCTTTATTTCCCGCTTTAAAGCGGTCAGGGAAAATATATTTTCCAGTAGCCAGTTTATTTAGATTTCTGTCCTGCACGAGTTTAAAAATACCATCGTTGCTATCTTCTTTAAACTTAAACGTAACCTCTCTTTCATAATCACTATATAAAGTTTGTGTAGATATTTTACTTATATCTTGTTTGGTTGACCAATCGTAATAATCATCTACAAAATAGCCAGCTTGCTTTTTACTCAGGTCGTTATTTGTACTATAGGCATGCGTAGGTTCAATTACTACTACTTTATTTACGGCGTCAGTTTGTACACTAAGATTAAAGGAGTCCACTACACCTCTAAATAAATCAAGGAATTTATGCTTTTGAAAACCAAGATAATTATCAAAAAATATTTGTCCACCCAGTGGAATACGTATAAAATCCAGTTTAAATTGTACTACACTACATACATTGTTTGCTCTACCCAGTTTGCTTTCAAACATGTGTGTGAAAAGCTTTACACTTACATAATCCCCCGGACTCACTTGCGTTATGAAATTAGCTTCTTTAATGCCTACATCATCTCTTCTACCAATAGCCGGTGCAGATATGCCTACTATTTGATTTACTTGCATGAGTACCGGTGAAGCGTCTACTGTTCTCTTTCTATACCAATGCACAAAAAGGCCTACATCACTATTAGCCGCTACAGTAGCATTTACCGATACCATCAAATTAAAACTGGTTTCTAATACTCCAAAAGGCTGATTGGTTTTATACGTCCAACGCATCTCTTGATTACCAGCTATATACTGATAATCATCGTTATTGTCAAAGGCTCCATTGTTATAATCATTAGTTACACTTAAATCCAGATAACGATCTTGTTTACCTTCTATCCAATATTCCCTTGTACTTTTAGCAAGGAATTTATGTACATCATATTTTGTTCCTTCACTGCTAAGAAAAGTTCCCCATGTCCAAGGCATAACTAATCTTCTGAAATAATGAGTGTTAAAAAAAGCAGATTGTATCCTGTAGCCAACCGATTTAAATCCCCAGTATAGTATCCAATATACCGATAGCGAAGGACGCATGTAAGCAGGTAAATAATTACCGTCGTTGTTTTTATCTTTATCAGTAGGCCTGCCATAGCGAATAGGTGCAAACACATACGGTAGTGCTTCATTACTACCATCATAACTCCATGAAGCTTCAACAACTGCCTTACTAAAAATGAATTTGACTTGTTTTATAAAATCATAGAGTGTTGCTTCTTTTAAATCAATCATCCAATCCGCATTATCGCCATAACAATTAATCTCGTAACTAAGCGGTTTATCATCATGTGTAGCCTTTACTAAAAAACTTTTACCAACTAATAGTTCGTAACCCTCCGCTTCTATAATGCAACGGCGGTGGCTTTTAAAAACTTCTCCTGTGGTAAAATCGGCTATAGCAGGATTATAAAAACTATTAAAAATTTTATTGTTGTTCAGTGTAGCGGGTAAAGTAATGTTAAACGATTCACTGGATTTTTTCTTTTGAAAATCATCTTTATCTTCCAACTGGTAGGTTATAGCAATAGGGACATCTTCAACGCTGTGTACATCAAGGGGTGTATTATCAATAAGTAGCTTTAAATATTTACTCATCTTTCGTTATAAATTATCATCATTTAACTTCTAATTACACTTCGTTCATTGCTTAGTTTAAATTCTATTTGTATTTCGTACACATATCTTTCTTCTACTTTACGAGGAATTATTTTAGTATCACTAATTACAATAGGTATATGATCATCTGTTTGTTCTTCTGAACCTTTCCATTGCAACCATGCAAGTGGTGAATGCAATAATTCTTTTATCCAAGCCATATCTTCTTCTTTGTAACAAGCAGTGGTTCCTTTATAAGCAGAATTTGCTTTAATATTATAGCGGTAGTTTCCTCCAATTGGTTTTTCTAATGGATAGCGAAGCGGCTTTTCGTAAGCATCCGATTTAGTTTCAAATTCTTCTTCTATTTTGGTTATACTAATACCATCTACTGTACCCAGCGTATTTACAAATGAAATTCTTGCTTTCTTATCTTCATCATTACAGCAACCTATTTTATTAAGTGGTGTGGTTAGAAGCTGTGTACCATTATCATCATAGAGTTCTAAATAATAATCTTCTACCTCTTCCCATTTAACCATAGGAAACAAGGGCTTTAAATTTTTAGGCCCATCAGGTAATCCATATATCGTTTTATTACTCACGCTGTAATTATTTTAAATTATTTTTCTCTCATTTCCACATTTTTATATTTTCATATTTACTAATCCTTATACTTATTCATTAATAAACTACTTCTGGATCAAATCGATAGATGTACTGTCTTATCTCAATAGTAATATCTGTTCCACTGTTAAGTAAGCTATATATAATTGTACCATAGCCTTTGGCTCTTATAGCATTTACTAATTTTTGTGCAATAGTAATAGGAGTATCGCCTGCAACTGCTACTACAATAGCATCATTGCCCGGTGCAAAACTGGGTTTAAGTTTATAAGTATAGCCGGCATATACATAAGGCCCCACTCTAAACACTTGCCTTCTTCTGGGAAAGAAAATGCTGCCTGTTCTGACATCGCTAATCAGTGTTAAAGTTGGAGCACCTTGTACTAAGAAGCTATCGGAGAATTTTATTATGTTAGCCCCTCCACAATTGATAATTTCTAAGTTTACTTTTATCGGTGTGGCAGATATATCTGCCATGGTAGGTGTACCACTAAATGCAATTGTTGTAGGGCCGATGGTTATGCTCATCCATGTGGGCAGTGGAGGTGGAGTTACAGAAAACGGTAGGTCGATTAGTAAATTTAAGATGTATAAATATGGTTTACCTGCATAGGCTGTAGGTAATTTAGGTGTCCCAACAATACTTCCCTCACATGGTTTTACAACTACCACTGTATCCTTAAAAGAAATATAATTGGTATCTCCACAGTTGACAATTGTTATATTAACATTCACTGGTGTAGCAGAAATGTCGGCTTTTGCAGGTGTGCCACTAAAGGTAATTTTAGTGGCTGTAGCCGTAATAGTCATCCACGCAGGCTTAGTATTAATCACTAAAGAAAGTGGTGTATCTATTTTGGCAGTTACTTCATATAGATAAGGCTTAGTAGCTATCGCATCAGGTAATTTATATGTTCCAATAATGCGGCCTGTACACTTACAAAACTGATCGGTTTGATAACTGGTTTTATCTTTTGTTTTATAATAGAGCTTTATACATTTTAGTTCTCCATCTCCTTTATATACAAAGGGATAATAATCACTATCGTTTAATCCTACATAATATAACTTAGGACGGTGTGATGCTGGATAAGCATCCGTCGTAGACCAAGGGCCATTCGTTTTATCTTTTATATATTTTAAATGTGTAGTAAGATTTTGATTATGTTCATGCTGCAAGGCCATGTTTAAAATAAAAAAGGTATTGGTTTGTTTACCTGTACCTGCTACAGGAGGCTTAGCACCTGTTCCCTGTACAGGTGCTATATCTTCACTTACAATAAAACCACTGCTGTTATATCCACTGCTTCTAAATTTACAATATGCACTAAGCATACTTTTAAACGTTTCATAGACGAAAAGATAACCACCATTGTATGGAAGCTCTGCTCTTAAATATTCTTGTGCAGCGTCTTGTATATCAAACTCGTAAGTTGGTGTAATGCCACTTGCAAAATCAGGATTATTAGAGGCTTGCGTTTTAGTGAGTGTTTTATAAAACACACCATTAAAATAAATGTCGCAATAAACAACTGGTGGAACAAAAGCTGTAGGCCCAAGGGGAAGAGTATGTAGTGCTGAACAATAAAGCATAATAGGTCTATAAGCTGCATTTAAGCTGTTAGCATCTGGTTGCTTATATATAGAAACGATCGGCACTTTGAATGATTTGAATTAAATAATTTCTGATTGTTGTTTATTAAATATTTTTTCAACAGCAGTGTCTATTTCTTTTGATACTATATCATTTATAATGGGTGAAATGCTAATAGCTGTTTTTTCTATAAATAGTTTACGCTCATTATTTTTAGCATACTGGTAAGAATTAGCAGTAGGCATACCTTCTCTTTTTTGCACCTTGGCTGTAGCAAAAGCAGCTTGCTTGGCTTCTTTTTCACTGAGTCCCCTTAGTTTAAAATAGTTAATGAGGCCATTGATATACTTACTACTTTTCGCTCCACTGTTTTCCTGATAAGGAATTTTACTGGGCGTAGCACCTGTATTTATTATAAGACCATAATCAGCTATGCTGCCCTCTAATACTGCTCCATTAGGCAACTCGTTTATTTCTCCTTGTATAGAACTTTCCAATCCACCGGTTAAATAATGCCCTTGCTGTTTTAATTCAATACCTAAAGATTTTTTAGTGTATTTATCCACCTTTTGCAATATTTGTTTCTCTATTTTCATAGCCTTTCTAAAAGTTGATACTGTTTTTCTAATTCTATTAAATCTGCTTTAAGCATTCTAAAGCTTTCTAAAATATTAGATAGACAAATCGGACAATAGCTTCTTTCTTTATGAGGTTCGATGAATGTGTACCATATTTCAGCAAGTAGCATCATATTCTGATTACTGTTATTGGGCATAGCATGTGCAATCGGATCAATCTCATTTAAAATGCGCAAGCGTCTTACTTCACGAGGTATACGGTTTACTATAGAATATTTATATATCATGGTTCTATTGGATAATCATTTATAGTACAAGGCATAAATATTTCTGCATCAAATTGCAAAGACACTCCACTTAACCGATCGTTATTTTTAAGCGATACTCTGCTATATACATCTATGCTATGTTGTATCTCTCGTACCTTGTCTAATAAATTATTTTTTCTGATGTAATGATTAAACATACGCCTGAAATCACCAGCTACTGCTCGCATATCTTTCCAGGTATTACAAATAGGATAATTGCTGGTATTACTTAAAGTATTGATATAACTGCTATTTAAAGCTGAATGGTTATCGTAAAACGTAGTAGTTAAAAAGTAAATGTTTAGTTTAAATGTGCTCCATCCTGAAGTATCAGGATTTTCATAACTACGCACCGTTTCTATAGGTGGAAGAATAACAGCCAATGGATATTTTTTTATAGTAGTAATGCTACCCAAGCTGTCGGCAATAATTTCTGCAAGGTTGTTAGCATTTAAATCATTGCCATAACCTTCTGCTACAATACACCGGCCTTGTATAATAGCAGAATATTTTAATATGTGCTGTATCAGCTCATATAAATCCAGTTCATTCATCTTAAAAATCTTTTATTCTTCTTATTAACTATTCCTATCTAAATAAATATAATAACAGGTATTACCTCTTATATAACTTGTCTTGATAAGCAGCTATAGCACTTTCATAATCGCTACGCTCATCTGCCCATACTAATACATCGTATAGTTTGGCTGCTTTTGTATTTTCTAATTTCGTTTTACCATTGCCACTAATATCAAATATTCCTTTTTCTGTTACATAGGTTAAAAAACTAATCCATCCCCATTTCTGAAAATGCTTGCTTAAATCTATGCTGCCACTTGATCCTCCATTACCAAAGAGGGAAAATTGTTTAGCCAAGCCTTGCTCAAACTGCTCAAAAAAAAAGCTACGCTGAGAGCTATATCCATCGGCAGTTCTCGCATGAGTTTAAAACGTTTACTATCTTCTGTAGCAAAACTTTCATCAAAAGCTTCATCTTTCTTGCGAAGAAATATAGCACACAAATATTGCAAGGCTATCCAGTTACTTTCTCCCAAATCATGCAAAGATTTTATTACCTGCTTAGCTGTTAAAAATTCATTGAAGGTCATAGCAGATTTGTAATCTAAGTGAGGAGAAGCCAGTTCCCATATTTCATCTTTCCATAAGTAAGTAATTTGTAAGCTAATCTTTTCTTGTTCTTCAAATAAAGCTCTAAAGCAAGGCAAGAATAAATCGCATAGATGGGCAATATTAATATGTTCTTTTACTTCTACTATATCTATACCACTAAGAAAAGAAAAAGAATTGCATAGTAGTTCCATCTGATAAATAAACTGTTCTGCTTCTTTATCTATTCCTTCTTCCATAGAAGCAATCTTCTTCTCTTGCCCTGCCATGTTTTTAACATACCATACCTCAAAGTCAATACGCTGCCCAAGCGTTACCTCTGCAAGGCTGGTAGGTATAGTATAGATATTATGGTTAAAGCTAAATTCCACAATTTATTTTTTAGTAATGGCCCTTTTAGATATTTTTTTGTTTTGTGCAGTATTAATCTCTGCTTGCTTTTGAGCATTTATTTCTTTTGTGGTATCTTCTATAGATAATTTTTCTTCTGTAGCTGACCAGTTATTAATTTTTGTTTGCTTATTTTCTTTTTCTCTTATAGCTACTTTGATTTTATCAATAAAAGCATAATCGACTATTTCCGGTTGTTCTATAGGAGCAATGCCAGCAAGCTTGGCTACAGCTTTAATTTCTATTGGTAAAACAGCTTCCATAATATCTTTATTACTTCTACTGGTAAAAGTTTCATACAGTTTTTCTGCTGTTGTGCGCAGAGCTATAATATCTTCTTCTTGAGCGGTTTCTGTGGTTAAAGATATAAAAGTTGCATTTGGATTATCCTCTTTTTTCCATTCTTCTGCTAAAGAAACAGCTTTAAAGGTGTTACCTTCTTCAGCCACAGAATTACTACCTATAGCATGCAAAAGACCATAAATAAGTCGATCTAATACGTAACTACTGCGGGTGTGGAATTCAGGGAAAGATTCAGAGAGAAGCTCTGTGATTTGAGTATTAGTGTTCCTGAGCAAAGCAATAGCTTGCTCAATAGGCTTAGCGTCCATAAATTCATCTTTTAGTTTTTAAATTAATCTGTTATTTTTTCCTGTCTAAAAATGTTGATACAACATTTTGCTTATTACAAAACTACTTTAATTAATTACTTTTTACAAAAAATATATTAAGTTTTTAACCCTAAATATACATTTAAGACAAGGTTATAAAAACTTATACACAATACCAGTAATTTAATCTCAACATGTTATAAAAATATATAATTTGAACACAAAATTAATCGCTCAAGATATGATAATGTTATGGTTAAAAAATACTACAAAGTCAAATGATACTTTATTGACAAGCAATTTAAAGACTATAGAGCTTTAAATTCATTGATGTTCTTCCTATGAACTACCTTCTCTCTGTTTTCTTAATTATTTTGATGAATAAAAAACCTAAATAAATGCGGATAATTAAGAGAAATTAGATAGGGGGCCAACCCTAAGTAAGGTATAAAATTTTACTTGCTATTCTTAGCAAGATTAATATATTAGGGAAGTTATGACTATGATAATTATACATCAATTTAGGGCTTGTGGAAGGTACTGTCTCAACCATTTTAGAGCTTCTACCTTATTAGTAAAAAGCTTAGTAGGCATTGGAGGTCTATCTATTTTAAAAAATAAATTCCCTCCAAGCTTAGTAATTGGATTTTTAACTAATACTGCTCCTGCGCTTAGTAAGTTTACTGACTCTCTACTTGCGAAATATCTTCTCGTTTGCTTATCTATACTAACAGCATTTACAAGATCAACGAAAATTGGACGGATAATGCCATTTGAAACCTTAAGTCTATCAGCAACAATTTTTTTGGCATTTTCAATATCTAAGAT